>Ga0209212_1002451_pt1 | contig 26285 bp, 29 predicted proteins | sample RifGroC2_FD_183996 | JGI IMG/M metagenome (GOLD analysis project Ga0209212, IMG submission 183996) | Groundwater microbial communities from Rifle, Colorado, USA - Groundwater C2 (SPAdes) (version 2) | ecosystem: Environmental > Aquatic > Deep subsurface > Groundwater | place: Rifle, Colorado... | reverse complement strand
TGAGCAGACTATTATAAGAGAAAAGCAAATAAAAAAATGGTCAAAAAAAAGAAAAAATGATCTAATAAAAAGTTTTAATTCTGATTGAAATGATTTAAGCGAAAGCTGGATAGATTGCCACGTCGAGGCTAAAGCCTCTCCTCGCAATGACAAGACAACGGATGGATACTTATAGCACTGATTTATAGCCTCAGAATGACAAATTGAAATTATATTTAAAAAAAAGTAAATTAAGTATTATAATAGTAAACAAATATTTGTAATAAAAATAAATAAGGAAAAATATGAACTCTTATTTGTCAAGAGCGATAATTCAGAAAAAAAGTTCGGGGACGGTTTATGAATAGGGCTAAGATAAAAATTATTACGCTATGCGCGGTTGCTGCCTTTCTTACTTCAAATTCTTGCTTTGCAATGTCACAACAGGCTATGATTCACTATAATAACGCTTTAATGCTTTATAAAACCGATGATATGCAAGGCGCTAAAAAAGAACTTGAACTCGCTATTGAATATGCAAACAATGACCCTGATTTACACATAAAACTTGCTGATGTACTCTCTAAATTAGGGTACTGGCAGGATGCTATCGCTGAATATAACGAAGCAGCCAAGCTTAACCCGACTGATTCATTTGTATACATAAGCATGGGCAATATTTATCAGGAACAAAATCAGTACGAAAAAGCCATGAAATCTTATATGCAGGCTTCTGATATGTTTCCCGAATATAAATTTAACTATTTAAACATTGCGAATGTTAAGTCTTTAATGGGCGATACCAACGGTGCGGTGGATTATTACAACAAATTTATTTATTATTACCCTGCTCACGCCGATTCCAGAAAAAATCTTGCTTCTATGTATATGAAAAACAAACAGCCTAAAGATGCCATAAGTCAGTATGAGTTTATAATGACCAACATGCCGGATGAATTTAAAGAATATACAAGCTACGGCAAGGCTTTAATCCAAAACAAAAATTACGAAAAAGCTATAATAATTCTAAAGCAGGGTATAGAAAAAAATCCCGCAGATCCTTCCGCTCATTCAAATTTGGCGATTGCTTATATAAATACTAACCAAAAAGACAAAGCTGTAGAATCATTTAAAAATGCTTTGCAAATTAATCCTAAGCTTTCCCAGCTTAAATACGACCTCGCGGCTCTTTTAACTGACCTCAAAAAAGAAGCCGAAGCTGTTTTGTATTATGAAGATTACTTAAAAGACATTCCTGACAGCGTAAATGCTTTGTATAACGCAGGTCTTCTTTACAGTCATATGAACAAAACAGATAAAGCTATAGAAAAATTCGAGAAAGCGCTTTCTCTTAAGCCTAATAATACAGACATAAAAGAAGACCTTGCAAGAAGTTATCACATAACAAAGAATTATGACAAGGCGATAACTCTTTATAATGAACTTTTAGCTGCCGATAAAGACAACTCTGAGCTTTATTACAATACGGGACTTGCTTATCATTCAAAACAGGATATGGATAAAGCCATCGAAATGTACAAGAAATCCCTTGCTTTAAAAGAAAATACCAGAGTAAGACAGGATTATACAGGCGCGCTAATAGCAAAAGCCAATCAACAAAACCTGAACAAAAATTATAACGGGGCTGTTGCGAATTATAACGAAGCTCTTAAATCAAAACCTTCTGATTTTTACGCGCTTTCAGGGCTTGCAAATACTTACCAAAAAATGGGCAGGTATAATGACGCTGTCTTAAATTATGAAAAAGCCATCGCAAAAGACAATACAAACAAAACTGTCTTTATCGACTACGGAAAAGCGTTGATTCAATTAAACAAATTTGAAGAAGCTCAAGGGGCTTATCAAAAAGCGATAGAAATTGATCCAAAAGAAGCTCAGGCGTATATAGGACTTGGAGATTCCCTGTATAAAACCGATCAGTTTGATAAAGCCATAGTTCAGTACAATAAAGCCCTTGAACTTGACCCCAAAAACGTTGAAACACTAATAAAAGCGGGCAATTCATATAAAGATAAACTAAATAACGATAAAGCCCTTGAATATTACCAGAGATCTCTTTCTTTACAGCCTGAAAATTCCAACGCCAAATTCAACATGGGGCTTACTTTTGCGGAAATGGGCAAAACCGAAGAAGCCCGAAAATATTATAACGAAGTAATCTTTTCTACTCCCGGTTTTTCTTACGCATACTACGCCCTGGGGCTTCTTGAAGAACAATCCCAAAATTATCAGGCGGCGTTGAGAAATTATCAGCAATATCTTACGCTTTCCCCAACCGACGAAAACGCTAAAGGAATCGAATATAAAATTAAAGAATTAAAAGAGAAATTACCTGTCGAACAAAACGTCAAAGAAAAAGCCACGGAAACCGAAGGCTTAAAAGCTTTCCCTGGCGAAGCGGGAGCGAAAAACCTGAACGGCGACGCGCAGGCGGCGGCGAGAGAGGTTTTGAACTCATTCCCAACAGAGCAGCAGTTAAATCAAGTACAGGTTCAAGAAACAATGCCTGTTCAAAACCGAAATGTTGATAATACTAAATACATACCGGATGAACCCAAAATTAATCCAGCAAACGCAACAGAATTACCTCCTCTTATAATAGAGGACAAAGCTTTTCAGGGTAATTAATGAAAAATCTTCTGGCACCTTTAATAATAGCAGTAATTTTATTGCTTTCCGCTTGCGATAAAAGAGAAGCCGCAATATTTTTAGGAGCTAATCCCATAAATTTAAACAATATTGCAACAACGCAGGAAAGTCCTGTTTTTAAAGAAAGACAAAGAATTTATTTTACACTGGTGAGCAAACAACCTGTTGAAAGCCCTGTTTTAAGGCTTCAGACAATAAAACTTGACAATAAATATAATTATCCTATTCCACAGATGGAAATTCCTTACGCTGTAGATATGGAAAGAGGCTCAAATCCTAATGTTGTGTCAGATTATTTTGTTTTACATCAAGATGGAACGTATTTTATAAGGATTTTTTCTCTGGATAATCTTGATAAACCCATAGCAGAAGCCGAATTTTTTGTCGAAAAACGTTAATATTTATGGTATTATTTAATAGAAATTTAATTTCTATTAAATGGGAGGTTTTATGTATGACTCCAGAAAAGGTTTTACACTTGCAGAAGTTCTTGTAACTTTGGCAATTATAGGTGTTGTAGCGGCTTTAACAATTCCTGCACTTATACAAAATACAAACAAACAAAGATATCAAACCGCTCTAAAAAAAACTATTTCTGTTTTAAATTCTGCAATAAAGGCTAATATAGCTGAAGATGATATAGATGCAGGGGATTCAAATATTGATTCCACCTCTATTACACCTTTCTTTTCGTCACGTTTAAATGTATTGAGTCAAGATGGTAATAGTTTATGGTTAACTGATGGAACAAGGCTTTCATTTTTTCATATGGGTGGAGGCAATGGTTGCAAAACTCTTACACCCACTGCTTTCATTCCTAATGGTGTTCAAGTTTGTTTTGTTATAGTTGATGTAAATGGAGATAAAAAGCCAAATACAGCAGCTACTACTGCAACTCCTTCTGATGTATATATTCTTGGAATAAGCCCGACTTCTGTACTTCCTGTTATTCTTAGTGCAGATACCGTAGTTCTTCCTGGTCTTAAAGATATTAACGGAAATGATTTAGATCCGCCTTATACAAACATTTTAAATGGCAATAATGCTTCTTACTCTGTTATGACAGGTGCTACATAGGCCACTTTATATAAAAGGTGAAATAACAAAAATGACAAACAATGACTGTATTTTTTGTAAAATTGCAAACAAAGAAATAGAAACCGAATTTATCTTAGAAACCGAAGACTATGTTTCTTTTAAAGATCTTAGCCCTCAAGCTCCTTTTCATGCTCTTGTTATTCCCCAAAAACACTTTTCATCCCTTAATGAGCTTGAAAATATTGAATTAATGGGGAAACTTCTTGAAGGAGTGCAAAAAACCGCAGAAAAATTGGGCATAAAAGAAAATTACAGAACCGTAATCAACACAGGCAAAGAGGCAGGACAGGCTGTTTTTCATTTACATGTTCATGTACTTGGCGGAAGACCTTTCAACTGGCCTCCGGGCTAGCGCTTTGTAATGCGCTAATATTTAACTCGAGTCGCGAATTAATTTTTGCTCTGTCATGTTGAGCAAAGCGAAACATCTGTCCCTTTTGGGTTTTAAGCTTTAATCCTTTTTTGGACAGATTCTTCGGGCTAAAGCCCTCAGAATGACAATCCAATATTGATATGTGTTTTGACTAATTGGCGACTCGGATTATTTAATAATACTTAACATTTTTTTACAATTGATATTGTAATTAACATAATGATGTGATAACATTCACAAATAGTAGTAAAATCTGCTATTTGCGAACAAAATAAACCTCAAACTTGAAGGGGGGTTAGAATAAATTGTCAGAAATACAAGTAGGTCAAGACGAAAGCATTGAAAGCGCGCTTAAGCGATTCAAGAAAAAAATCCAAAAAGCAGGAATCTTGTCCGAGATTAAAAGAAGAGAAAGATACGAAAAACCAAGCGTTAAAAGAAGACGCAAATCTGAAGCTGCACGCAAAAGACGTCATTAATTTCGTATAAAAATTCTCGTATAGAATTAAAAAAGAGATGGATTTTACCATCTCTTTTTTAATGTCAATAAACCTTAAGCCAGGATTTTCCTGGAGAAACAATACTCATAGAAGGACAAAGCCACATAAATTTATATTCTTCAGGAATTTGCTTTAACTGGTAATTTAATTTTATTGCTTTTTGTTGGTATTTCAAATTATCCAGCTCTTTTTTATATTTTTTCAAATTATCAAGTTCCTGCATTAAATCTTTATATTTTTTCCTGCATTCTTTCGCCCAATTATAATAAGCGCATTCTTCTCCCAAAATTACATAAGGAGTACCTGGAAAATCTCTGCATAATTCAGGTCTGTCTTCATAAATAAGACATTGTTTTTCTTTAGAATAATACCGGCATTTGTAAAAAACCAAATCTTCCGGCTTGGTTTTGCTTCCATCTATTTTCGAGGATTTTATACTTCTTTCAATTATAGTCGGATAAAGGGCTTTAGCCTCTTCAACCGTTTTATAAGGAACAAATATTGAAAAAAAATCTCTTGCAAAATCTTCTCCCGCTGCGGCTTTTTCAAGAAGTGTAAGATATGAAGCCGAAGGAGAAGCACAAATACAGCAAGTCCCGCATTTAACGCATTCCGGCAAGGGAATATTAAAATTTTCAGACCATTTTTTCAAGTTATATTTCTCTAATTTTAATATATTAAATATTGTTTAATTCTTGTACTGCTTATCGGTATATCTCTTGGAATCAGAACAACCGGAGTACTCCCAAATACAGGCAATTGAATCCCAAGCAGCAATGTTTGATATTGATAAGTAAGCTGAACCATCATCCCATCTTCATTGGGAGCTCTATAATCAACAACAAGGGTAATAATAGGAGTAGCAACTCCATCGACAAGTCGGGTTTGTGTGCTGACTATTTCATAAAGAGCATACGGTCTTGCACCAAAACCTGCTCCCAAATCATTATATGCAAGAGTTAAATTTGAAAGACCAAGCTTTCCTCTTTTCATCATTACAACGTCTCTTGCTGCTTTGGCAGCTTTATTAAAACCTGCATTTGAAGTGTCTGCAATGTTATTAGAAGTCATTGTATCCAGAACAAGTTTTCTTGATGCCGCTACAGCCGCCTCTGTGGCGATATCTTCAACTACACTTACATTTCGATAAAATATAGCAAATTCCAATATTCCAAATAAAATAACAATCAAAAGGGGAATAATAAAAACAAATTCTATTAAATTTTGAGCTGGTCTTTTCAAATTAATTTTTTCTCTTTTTATTCTTTATCTAAATAATAAACCTGAAAACACTTTTAATTTTACTTAAAATAGTTTTTGTTTCGGATTTAATAACCGGATCATAGTATTTATTATATTCTTCTATTACATTTTTCGGCAAAGATTCACCATTTTGTAACATAATAGCCAGAGATTCCAAATAATTATCCTGCTCTCGGGCATATTCAATGTCTTTTTTCCGAAAATCCTCATCTGCTTCAAAATGAACAAGCGCGTGCCATGCACATTGAAGAGAATTATCTTCCATTTTACATGGGAATTTTTCTAAAGCCTCTCTTACACAGATTTCTCCTGCCAAAACTTTAAAAACTAGTTCGGAAACATACTTTTTTTCATCCTGTATCTGCAAAGAAGAAGTTTTCATTATCTATAAACTAATACACCCGCATAAACTTTATCTGCCGCTTTAATAAGATCTCTTATTTCTCCTTTAAAATACTGTCTGGCAAGTTTTTCTATAGCAACTATACCCGCTTCTTTTCTGGAGATTTTGGATTTATAAAAGAATTTTTTGTTAAATTTAACTCTTTCTAAAGATTCTTTCTTTACTAAACGATCAAGCACAGTTTTTACGGTGGTATATGCCCAACTTTGTTCTTCTGAATTAATTCTTAACTGCACTTCTGACACATCAATTTTTTCATAGCCGGAATCTTCCATATCCCAGACTGCGTTCATGAGTATATTTTCAAAGTCACCCTGCTTAAAATCCATAATTAACACCTCTTATTCTTATATAACTAGTATTTTTTTTATCGGCAGCGTAGAAAGTAATGATGTCATTCTGAAGGCTTTAGCCTAGGGAACCCGCTTTTTTGATTGATTATCAAAAAAGGAGGGGGAAATCTATCCAAATAACAACTATAGACAGCTCCTTCGCTTTGCTCAGGATGACATTGTTAAATGAAAAATAAATTATTTATTATAATTATTTAATTTTCAAAATTTATATTTCCAGGTCCAAATTGTATTTCTCTGACAGAACTTTCCGAATTAACAAAACTTTTTTGATTTGTAACATTATATTGTTTATTGCTTTTTAATAATATTGCTCCGCTTTTATACTTGATTGCTACGGGATCAGGTTGTTCCGCAAAAAAGTTTTCTCCAATTATGCTATTTTGCTTACATCCTGAGCATATAAACAGGATAATTAATATAGAAAAGAAATGTTTTAAAAAAGCTCTGTTCATTTTGTTTCTCAATTGAAGTTAATTTATATGAAATGAAATATTAACTTTCAAACAAAGAGCTTGTCCAAAAACCTTATTCTATTTTAGTTTTATCTTCTACTACAATTATAATACTGTTTATATAAATTTGCATCCTTTAAAAACTTTTGTATTTAATGTTTCTTAACAATTGGATATTTCTTAATAATTCTTAATGTTTGTATTTTTAAAATTTAACCCGCTACCGGAAGAGTAAAGTTCACTTCAAAACCGTCTTTTGCGGAAAGTGAGATTTTACCGCCCATAGCTTGAATCAATCCTCTTACAATAAACAGCCCCAGTCCTGTTCCTCGTGTTGTTCTCGTAAGATCATCCTCAAGTCTTGCGAATTTATCAAAAAGATGCTGAAGTTTATGCTCTTCTATTGGAGGACAGTCATTTCTTATTTTAATAACAATAAAATTCTCTTCCTGAAAAGCTTTTATGTTTATTTCAGAATTTTCGGGAGAATATTTCATGGCATTTTCAAGAAGATTTATCACTATTTGAAATACTCTATCAGGATCTGCCCATATAAACGGCAAGTTTTCAGCTGCTTGGTTGCTCGCCATAAACGGCGTTCCAGGCGAAGGCTCATCACCTCCGCCTTTCAGCCTCTGCTCGCAATCCGCGATATCCAAATTTATAACTCTGTGATGTTTTTGCTGCATAGAAAGAATAGCGTTTTCAAACACTTCTTTCAAGTCTACTTCTATCGGAAACACTCTTAAAAAATCTGATTCAATCTCGGGAACGACAAGAAGATCATCTACCATCCTGCTTAATCTTTCTGTCTGCTGTTTTATGACTTTTAGCGATTTTATTTTCATTTCTTCGTCAATATTAACATCGCTTCTCAAAAGTCTTGAAGTATAACCTTTTATACAGGTTAAAGGAGTTCTAAACTCGTGACTGACTGTATCTATCAAATTTGATTTCATTTTATCCAGCTTTGACAATTGTTCGTTAGCTTCATGCAGTTCCATATAGCCTTCGTCAACTTTTTGCGCCATATCATTAAATTTTGACATGAGAAAAACTATTTCATAAGGAGTAAAGAAATCTTTTACAAGCCTGACTTTTCTTCTATAATTTCCTCTTCCTATAGCTGCTATAGACTTAAAAAGCTGTGTCAAGTTTGTATTTAGTGAATATGAATATAAAACTCCAAAAATAATTATAAATATAGCTGATACAAGGATAGATACAATTATTTTAAGTCTTGCATCTATGATTCCATAATGAGTTAGCTGTTTTGGTGTTGCAACTATTATTGCCCAATCAGGCTTATTAAGTTTCAAAAATACATTTGGCTGATTTTTAAACTCTCCGAACATAATCGGTTCACCAATTTTATAATCTTTAGGGACAAAAGGAATAATTTTATTGAAAAGCTCTTTATCATCATTGTAAGACATAACAATATTATTCTTTGAATCAACTATATAAACCGGTCTTTTATCGTTTACTAAATATTTAAAAAGGTCATTTTTAAGTTTTTCAATATCTATAAATTTCCTTAAATACTTTCCATCTTTAAGTTTTACATACATTACAATCGCATTTTTCTTTGCATCAGGGAATGAGTTTATCCCTGTATGCCTGCTGACCGCAGCCATTTTGGGATTCACTCCCGCTTCGCTAGGAAAAATTTCTGTATCTGTACCGTTAAAAAGCTTTTTTTCATTATATTTTGTTATATTTTCATCATTTTTTATTATATCTATTTGAACGGTTTCATCAGAAAAACCAATTATTTCATTCAAATAACTATTAACTTTTCCTTTTGGAATAATATAATCCATGCTTTTTGCAATATACAAAAGCGCCAATTTTTTTCCTTCAAAACTTTTTTCAAGTCGTTGATAAACACTATCTGTAGTAATTATCGCCGAATATCTCAGCTCCGCCCTTACTGCGTGCTGATTTACGTTTGTAACAATTAAAGCTGTTATACATAAAGGCAAAAGTACCCCTATAAAAAACACCATCATTAATTGTTGCGAAATTTTAAACCGTTTTATTTTCATGAATCTTTTATACCAGTACCCGTTTAAAATTTATAATTCCTGTTTTTGGCATAGCATAATCTTTTCAATAATTTTGATTTTAATAAATCCAAAAACAAATCTTGGTTTAATGTAACCCAAATTGGGTATAAATTTATATACTATTGTAAAAATAATTCTAATTTTAACACATATTTATACTCATATTTCACAGCTCGAGTTAATTTGGTAATTGCATATAAAAACTTTTTCCAAAAACGAGCATTATTTTAATGTTTTAAATATAATAAAAGCGTAGAGGTTATATCTGATTCTTTGAGATTATGTTAGAAGAAAACAAAGAAAAATTTGAAAAACTTTTAGAAGAATTTTTGATAGGTCAAGATTGCAATCCTGACGATACTATCAAGAAAATTAACCATTTGAAAAATTTATCAAACAAAGAAGCTGTAACAATCTTAAATTTCTTTGCCGGCAAAGAAACTAATCCTAAAGTTCTTCTGCATATAGTTCAAATGATCGGAAAAATTAAAGATAAAAGTTCTGTAGACATTTTAATAGAAATTTTAACCGACTATAAAAATCCTGAAGAACAAGATAAGTATTTAAAAGTACGATGCACAACAGCTAATATTCTTGGTGATCTTAAAGATGACAGTGCTGTTGTTCCTCTTATGTACATAATGAATGATAAAAACGAATATTATAAGATAAGACTCTCAGCAGCAGAAGCACTTGGGAGGATAGGTAATGTCTATGCCGTTGCTCCTCTTATAAATATCGTAACGGATGAAGAAGAAAAATCCGTATATTTAAGAGAATCCGCCGCAAAAGCGCTTGGCATGCTTGGCGATGAGAGAGCTGTTGATCCTTTAATAAGTATTATTGAAACAAAACAGGGAATTATAGACAAATTTACTTTCTTGAAAGAAAAAACTATTGAAGCTCTTGGCAAATTAGGATTCAATCAAGACAAAAAGCTTGGCGCTCTTAAAAAAACGCTTACTGACGAATCTCCACAGGTTAGAATAAGTGCTATGGAGGCTCTTTGCGAAATTGATAACGAAATAATAACGCCTTTAATTGAATCAATGTTGTATGATAAAGATGAAGATGTTGCAATAAGTGCTGTTAACGCTCTTTATAACATTGAAAGAAGAGATTTTGTAATAAACCTGCTGCAAAAAAAAGACCTTCCCGAATGTTGCAGAAAAGAAATTCACGAAATTCTTGAAGAAGATGAAGACGACGAAGAGGATGAGAATGAATAAAAGCATTGTTTTGCTTTCCGGCGGGCTTGATTCGCTAATTAGTCTTGCTTATGCCAAAGACGAGTACAATATTCAACTTGCATTAACTTTTGATTACGGGCAGAGAGCAGCAAAAAAAGAAATCGAAGCAGCAAAAATCATTGCTGAATATTTTAACATCGAGCATAAAGTTATAAAAACCCAGTGGTTACAAGAAATAACAGAAACTTCTCTTGTTAATACAAGTCAGGATTTGCCGTTGCTTGATTCTAACGAATTGGATAATCCTGAATTAACATTAAATTCTGCAAAAAAAGTCTGGGTTCCAAACAGAAACGGTGTATTTTTAAATATTGCCGCGTGTTTCGCAGACAGCATAGAGTTTTCCCACATAATTTTCGGGGCAAACAAAGAAGAAGGGTCAACTTTTCCCGATAACACACAGGAATTTATCGATAAAATCAACGAAGCGTTTGAATTTTCAACGCTTGTCAAACCAAAAGTCTTTGCTCCGCTTATAAATTTAAACAAAACAGAGATTATAAAGCTTGCTCTTGAAATTGAAGCGCCTTTAAATCTTATGAGAAGCTGCTATACCGAAGAAGAAAAACACTGCGGCAAATGCGAATCCTGTTTGAGGCTTAAAAGAGCCTTAGAGGCAAATGGTAAGACTTTTGAGTTTATTCAATAATAACGAGTTTTGCACTGTCATTGCGAGGAGCTTGCGACGAAGCAATCCAAAAGAAAAAATTGGATTGCTTCGCTTCGCTCGCAATGACGTAATAACTTAATATTTTCTTAAAATTGTACGTTTGGCGAAGATTTTTTAGCTTCTTCTGCTTCAAAATACTCTCTTTTTTCAATTCCAATAATCCCTGCAATAATATTTGTCGGGAAAACCCTTATCTGGCTATTTATAACTTTTACATTCTCGTTAAAATCTCTTCTGGCTACTGAAATTCTGTTTTCTGTCCCTGCAAGCTCGTCTTGAAGATTGATAAAAACTTTGTCAGCTTTAAGCTGCGGATAATTTTCGGATATTGCAAGCAATCTTGAGAGAGCGCCTGACATTTCGCCTTCTGCCTGACTGATTTGCTTCATGTTTCCTGATTTAATAGCACCGGAAAGCTTTGATCTTGATTCAGCCACAGAAATAAAAATATCTTTTTCGTGTTTTGCATAGCCTTTAACTGTGTTTACCAGATTAGGAATTAAATCTCCACGTCTTTGAAGCTGATTTTCCACCTGACTCCAACTTGAATTAACCGATTCATCAAGCACTTGAAGACTGTTATAAGTTCCTATAAAGCTCGAAAATAGCATTACCGCCAATAAACCAATTACACCTAATACAATAAAAATTGTTTTTTTCATTTTTTTATTCTCCATTTTCTAAACTATTTATAAATTTATAAAGCAAATCCGTACTATTTATTGCCCTCTGGACAAGGTTTTCGATTTTTTGAGGAGCAAATTTTCTTTTGTTTTCTTTTGCTGAAAGAATTTCAACAAATATTTCCCCGTCAAAAAGAGTTTTTTCTTTCATTTTTTGTATAACTTCGCTATATTCATCAGGGGCAGGAATATCAAAAAGACTTAACGCCGATTTCAAAATCCTGATAATCTTTGCGGAATTTTCTTCCAGTGTTTTGACCATAAATTGTGGATTATCGCTGTTACCAAGATAAATTTGTCTGATTCTGACAAGAAGATTTTTAATTTCATACTCGCATTGAAGCCTCAAATCGTATTTTGAAACCGCAATAGGAGCTACAACATTCTTTCCGTATAGAATTTCGTGATTATTCTTTATTTCAGTATATTCTATCGGATAAACATCTGCCGAACTAAACCATTCGCCTTCGCTCATAACAATCGGGAGAGGATTTTTAGTTTTTCTCCACTTTTTTATTGCAGTAATAGCATTTTTTAAGTCAGAAGCTTCCAGTTTATTGAAAATTGCGATAATATTTTGTTCCGATTTACTTTTTGGTTGTTCACTATCTGTATTTTCACCATAAAGTATTACCGAAACAAGGTTTTCTCCGTAAATATCTTTTAAATCTTTAACTAAAGTTATATTGTGCATAATTTTTTTCCTTAACTTACCAGCTTCCTGAAGAGCCGCCGCCGCCAAAACTTCCGCCGCCAAAGCCGCTAAACCCGCCCGAGCTTCCGCCGAACCCTCCGCCGTAATTAGTATAGCCACCTATAAATAATCCTCTGCGAGGTAAAATTATAAAAAGTATTATAAATATCAAAAATATAAGAATATCAAGGGGGGAGGATTTTCCTGAACTTGTTTGAGGTGCGGATGAAGAATAAGCGGCTAAATCAGCCACTGAAGAATTAAAATCCGCAGGCATTTCAACCCGATATGATTTTGCTATAACCGATGCGACAGCCATAGTTCCGTTAACAATTCCCTTTTCCATATCACCTTGCTTGAAAAATGGAATCATATAATCATCGCGGATTCTTCCGGCTTTACCGTCGGGGATTATTCCTTCAAGACCGTAGCCGACTTCTATTCGCATTTTTTTATCGCCTGTCGCAACAAGGATTACGACTCCATTGTCTTTTCCTTTTTTGCCTACGCCCCATTTGCGTCCTATTTCAAGCGAAACATTCTCAATCGCGTTATCTTTCAAAGAAGCAACGGTTACAACCGCAATTTCCGCGCCTGTTTTTTTATCAAGTTCTTTAAGATAAAAATTTAAATTATTTTTCTTTTCAGCAGAAATTACGCCTGCAAAATCATTTACATACCCGACAGCGGCTGGAATATTAAGTTCTGATTTAACTAAGGCAGTATTATTTTTTTGATTATTATTAATTAAGGAAATTATAACAATGGCTAAAAATACTATAATAATTACGCCAAAAGCATTTCCTTTTTTTCTTCCAAACATAAGCTGACTTTTATTCAAATAATTCACTCAAGTAAATTGTAGCAGATTTTTAAAGAATTGGAGCTGAATTTATAACTTCTATACCAAAATAGATTTATAAAAAACTTTTTGTTATTTTTTTGTTGCGGTAGAATGTTTTTATCAGGGATTATTAAGAAGATAAAAAAATGAAATCAAAGTTTTTAGAACAGCAAATTTGTTATACAGGTAAAGAATTAGCCCCTCACTGGATATACAAAAATTTTAATATTCAGGGAGATGCTATTGTGGGCTTTATCGGGGAATGCGAAGTCAAACTTGCCGAAATGGTTGATATTTCCGACGTTCTTTCAAACAGTCCTATTTACAGCAAAAAAATGGTTCATTTTATCGTAGAACATTTTAATATTCCTCTTATAGAAGGTGTTTTAAGGCAAAGACTGCTTGTAAATATCGCCAGGGAAGTAATTATGTTAAACTTGTCCACCAATGACAAACTACTGCGAAATGGCGATGATTTGTTTTATAATAACGGGAAGCTGTCAGTTTCCATTGCGGGAAAGTCCCTGAATTCCGTTTTAATTCACCTCGGGATAAACATTATTTCAGATGGCGCGCCTGTTCATGCCGCCGGACTGAAATCGGATATGAATATTAAAAATCATGAAGAAATTGCCAGACAAATTATGCTAAATTACTGTAAAGAGTATGATGAAATAATAAATGCTTCCTGCAAAGTTCGAGGAGTTTTTTAAAATATGAACACCAAACAAATTGATAAAAAATCAAAAAGCAAAGACAATCTGCAAAATAAAAACAATTTAAAGCCTTTAATTTTTACATTTTTAGGGACTTTTATCGTTTTCTTTTTTGCTTTTACCGTGTTATTACCGATTTTAACACCTCAGGTTGATATCCCTGCACTTACAGACGAACATTCAACCGGTTCTGTAGACAGTAATGATTTTAAGGGAAGGATTGACCCGCGGCTTAGTTCCATTGAACAGGAAGAAAATGCGGCGCCTCCGAAGTTAAAAATGGAAATTCCCGTGAAAGACCAGCAAACACAAGATGATCAAACAACTGTTGACGGTCAAAATACAGATTTATATTCTACAAATGATCCTCAAGAACCGCAGGATTCAATACCCGGCGAAGGAAATGACCCTGAATATAACACTCCTGACAATTATACACAACCGCAAAAAACAACAAGTAAAGCTGTAAAGCCGCTTACTGTAGCTAATATTCCGCCAAGACCCAAGACTTCTCAACAATATACAGGCGAAACAGCAAAACCTATAACTATGTCAAAAGTTGTACTGGGAAGTTATGCTACTCCTATGCAGGCCAGGCTTATTTCAGATACTTTAATTGAAATGGATTTAAATGTTGCGCCGTTTATTAAAGAGAAAAACGGCAGATATGTGCTTCAAGTAGGATCATTTTCAGACCCTGCCAAAGCGGACGGGCTTGTGCAGGAACTTCAAAACAAAGGCTTTAATGCCAAAACTGTTAATGAGTAAGGATTAAATATGACCAATTTTGTTTTAATGCTGGTTATTATAGTCGTGGGTGTGTATTTTAAAAGTAAATATGAGAGGGAATACGCTTTGCCTATTATAGAGGAGAATGCAGACCTTTCTTTTATTAAAAAATTCAGTCTTATTCTGATATTAATCGCAGGCATATTTTATTTTATAAATATAAAAATAACTTTTTTTATTCTAATAGGTTTAATACCGCTGGTCTTATATCTAAATCTTAAAACATCGTGGCTTGCATTTAATAAAAAATTTAAAAAATAAAACAATTATTTAATTCCAAAATCAATTGTCTTAACTTTAAAACATTCCCAATCAGGTTTTGCATCCGATAAATCAAGTTCCCCCTCATAAATGCCGAACACTGAAGGTCCGCTTCCTGACATCAGGGCATTTTTACAACCTTTTTGAATTAAATAATCTTTAATTTCTTTAATTTCGGGATAATCCGGCAGTATCGCATCTTCCAGATGATTTTTTAACAACTCTGTCATTCTGAGGAAGCCCGAAGGGCTGACGTGAGAATCTATCCAATTATCAATACCGGACGGATTCTCACGCTCACGTTGATTGCAGGGAATGACAGTCCGATTTGTTGCTATAAAATCCCATTTTGTATAAGCTTCTTTTGCTGAAATAAAAAGATTTTTAGGTTTTATTATAACTATATTTAAATCAGGTGTTGGGATTCTCGATAAAATTTCACCTCTTGAAGTTGTAACCTGCGTTCCGCCCTCTAGACAAAAATTAAGATCAGAACCCATTTGAGATGCAAGTTCGTGAATTTGCGAAGAACTCAAAATATTCTCAAAAATACGATTTAATCCCCACAAAGTGCCTGCTGCATTTGAACTTCCACCTGCTAATCCTGCCGCTACAGGAATGTTTTTTTCTATATGAATTTTGATTTTAAATCCCGTCAAATTGGCTTTTTTTAGAAATAAATCCGCTGCTTTATAGACCAAATTTGTTTTATCGTAAGGAATTTGGTCTGAATTTCCAGACAATTCGATTATATTTTGAATAGGATTGTAATTTTCATTTTCATTTGGTATAATATTATTAGAAGTCTCAGCCACCCCTGTTTGTCCAGGTAAAGTACTGAGACTTTTTTTCGTGTTTTCAACTCTTATATCTAAATAATCATAAAGACTTACAGCTTGCATGATGCTTTGAATTTCATGAAAACCGTCTTCTCTTTTTTTAAGAATTTCAAGAACAAGATTGATTTTTGCGGGAGTTTGAACTCGAATTTGCATTTTCTAACCCTTTGTCATTACGAGGAGACTCGAAAAGTCGACGTGACAATCTCAATCGCTTGAGTTAAAATTTTATATTCTTGCATGGAAAGTGTTTCTCCGCGACGATTAGGATTTATTCCTGTTTTGTTAAAAGCTTTTAAAAGAACTTCGCTCGAAAAACCGCCCTGCAACAGGGCGTTTTTTAAGGTTTTTCTTCTTGTACTGAAAGCCGCCTTAATAATTTGCCGGAAAAGTTTTGGATTTTCGACTTCTACAAGAGGTTTTTTCCTTATTTTTAGTTTTATAAGCGCGGAATCTACTTTTGGGGCAGGATAAAAACTTTTTGAGGGGACTTTGCAAATAAATTCTGTTTCCGCCCGATAATTTGCAAGTATGGATAACAGTCCGTAATCTTTTGAAGGGCTTTTTTCATTCGCTATAATTCTTTTTGCGACTTCATATTGAACCATTAAAATAATTTCTTTTATACATTGACTGTTTTTATTTTTTTCCTCCCGTTCATCAATTTCTCCCAGTAAATGCGCTATTATAGGGCTTGTTATGTAGTACGGAATATTGGCTATGATTTTGACAGGCTCTTGTACAAAAGCTGAAATATCTGTTTTTAAAATATCTTGATGAATTATTTCTATGTTTTTATATGAAAGTGCTTGCAAAACATCTATTGCATCTTCATCAAGCTCAATTGCTATAACCTTTTTTGCGATTTCTGCAAGTTTTTCCGTCACAAAACCCGCTCCCGCTCCTATTTCTATAACAGTATCATCAGTATTTAAAGCAGCTTCAACAATTATTTTGTTGATAATACTTTCATCAACAAGAAAATTCTGCCCTAAACGTTTTTTTGTCTTAAATTGTTTAGCTCTCTGGATGTAGTTCAAAATAATTAGCCCTGCTTACTAGGAGTATTTTATCTCACTTTTCATGATAATGTATTTTTTATATCAATACTTATTTAACAATAAAAATTGATTTATGCCCAACTTAAATTTGTTTAATCAAAACCAAAGGCGATAACCTGTATAAAAGGCAAAAATATGATTTACGATAAATCACAACTTACGGAATTATTCAGAAATGGCTGCAAAACTAAAGAAAATTTCAGAATAGGTCTAGAATTTGAAAAACTTGCGGTTGATTCTAAAAACCATAAAGCTGTTCCATTTTCAGGAGAAAAAGGGATTCAAGACTTTTTAACCCGCTATAAAGACTTTATGTCACCACGTCATCCCGAACTGACTGCAAAACAAGGCGAACCTGAGAGCCGTAATTTTATACCCCTCCTGCCTGGTGTTTCGAAATCGAAGACCCTGAAACAAATTCAGGGTGACGATAACAATAATTTGCTAGGATTAAAAGGCGATTTTGGTTATATATCTCTGGAACCCGGCAGTCAAACAGAAATAAGCACTTATCCTTATAAAAATATTAACGAAATAGCTTCTGAAATTCAAGAATATAATCGAAAAACAGCCATAGTTGGTGAAGAACTCGGCATTAATTGGATTGGGTACGGAATTCAACCGGTTTCTACCTTTGACAGCATAAAAATAATTCCTAAAAAACGCTATGAAATAATGACTGATTATCTTCCCGTAAAAGGAGATAAGGCTCTTATTATGATGAGGGAAACAGCAGGAATTCAGGCGTCTATAGACTATGAAACAGAAGAAGACGCTATGAATAAGCTCAGGGTTTCTCTTGCTATATCGCCGATAATTACCGCAATGTTTGCAAATTCTCCCATCAGAGGCGGAAAAGAAACAGGTTATAAATCTTATCGAGCTTCCAGCTGGCTAAAAACCGACAATGACAGGTGCGGACTTATAAGCAGGAAAATCTTTGAAGGAAATTTTTCCTTTAACGACTATGCGGAATATCTTTTAGATGTGCACATGTTTTTCATAGAGAGAAATAACACTATTATAAACGCTACTCATCTGACTTTTAAGGAGTTTTTGAACAAAGGACTTGATGGATTTAACTCTAATCTTGAAGATTGGGAACTTCATATGTCAACTGTATTTCCTGATGTAAGATTAAGAAATTATATCGAGATAAGAAACTGCGACTCTCAAAGAAGCGACTTGATTCTAGCTCTTCCTTCGTTGATTAAAGGCATTATGTACAACGAATCAGCTCTGAATCAGGCGTGGGATTTGGTAAAAGATTTTAGTTGGCATGAACTGGAAGAAATGAGGCATTTAGTTCCAAAGTTTGGTCTTGAAACGACTGTAAAAGATATAAAAGTTGCTGATTTGGCGAAAGAACTGGTTAATATTGCAGATTTTTCACTTCTTTCAAGTTCTGAAACCGCAAATGAAGCAATTTATCTAGAAAAATTAAAGGAATTAGTCCAACAAGAAAAAACTCCAACCGATATAATCCTTAAAAACTGGAACAACGGCTGGAATCAAGATATTAAAAAACTTGTCGAGTATTCAAAACTGATTTAATCAGTTTTAGAACCCGTCTGGTTAAAACCTGCAATTGTCATTGCGAGGAGCTTGCGACGAAGCAATCTAAAACCAGTCATTATTTTTTGGATTGCCACGGGCTAAAGCCCTCGCAATGACAGTTCCAGAAAGAAACTTTAACCAGATAGATTCTTAGATAAGAATATCAAGTTCTCGTTGTTTCCCTGTGTTATCAATAGCTGCATTATTAATATTAGTTAACTCAACGCCATAAGGTTTACCATCAACCATGGCTTCAACTTTAAATACTTTTGTTCCCGCATCTAAAGGAATTGACTTACCGCTAAACTTTTCCTCACGGGAAAGAGGCATATTGAACTTTACAATTGAGCCAGCTGTAACAGAATTAGACATTTTTCCTGCTTTCTAGGGTTTTTCCCTTTTTTAATAAATATGTAATAATAATTTAATTTTTCTTACATATTTTTAAAGATTCCTCAAGGAAAAAATTGACAGCTCATGACAAAAGAATTTATAGCGAGGGGTAAATTTCCTTACCATAATTGAAAAAATAGATTTAATATTTCTTAATGCAATTTTTTAAACTGAAAAAATCTAAAAATACTTATTTAACACAAACGCCCTTGAGGAAGTTTTTTACAATATTTGTCTGGTCTTCAACTTCCAGAAGAAAAGAATCATGCCCGTATGGCGAATCAATATTACAGTAAGTAACTTCTTTTTCAAGGCTCATAAGGGTTCTCGCGGTATTTTTTAGTTCTTCCGGAGGGAAAAGCCAATCTGTAGAAAACGTGATAAACAAAAACTTGGATTTGCTGTCTTTAAAGGCATGCGCAAGTGAGCCGTATTTTTGGTGAAGGTCGAAATAGTCCATGGCTTTAGTTATGAACAGGTAGCTGTTTGCGTCAAACCTGTCTACAAAGCTCTGTCCCTGATGTCTTAAATAACTTTCCACCTGAAAATTTATATCAAAATTAAAATCAGGTTTTAGTTTATTCTGAAGTCTTCTTCCAAATTTCTGATGCATAGACTCTTCGCTTAAGTAAGTAATATGCCCTATCATACGTGCTATAGCCAAGCCTGTTGAAGGAGATTCGCTGTCATAATAATCGCCGTTATTCCAGTTAGGGTCAGAAATTATTGCATTTCTTCCAACTTCATTAAAAGCAATATTTTGAGCGGATAATCTGCTCGCGGAAGCAATTACAATACAAGATTGAACCATTTCTGGATACTGGATAGACCATTCTAAAGCCTGCATTCCTCCCATGGATCCGCCTGCGATGCTCAAAAGCTTTTTTATCCCGAAAAAATCTACAAGTTTTTTCTGAACCTTAACCATATCTTCAATCGTAATTACAGGGAAGCTTATTCCGTATGGCTTGCCTGTTTCTGGATTTATGGAAGAAGGACCTGTCGTGCCTTTACATCCGCCAAGGAAATTTGAGGAAATTACAAAATATTTATTTGTGTCAAAAGCTTTATCGGGACCAATCATATCGTCCCACCAGCCGGGCTTTTTATCTTGTTCCGAGTGATATCCCGCCGCGTGCGCATCACCGGAAAGCGCGTGCAGAACTAAAATTGCGTTGCTTTTATCCTCATTAAGTTCGCCATAGGTTTCATAAGCAACAGTAATAGGTCCAAAATCCAGACCATTCTCAAGATTTATTTTTTCATCAAACGAAAAATATTTTGTTTCAACTATTCCGACTGAATTATTTAAATTTATCATGATTTTTCCCATATTGTTTCAAATTTATTGATAATTAATATATTGTAAAGGGTTCGGGGCGAAGCCCTGACAGTATTGACCCTTTGGGATACAGTTTTTCTTTCTTTTGGTTCCGTTTTCTTACTTTTTGCGTTCAAAAAGAAAGAAAATGAACTGGGGTTAAGGGGCAAAGCCCCTTATAAATAAGGCTCATTTTAAAAAAACTATCAGTCAATAATTACTCACTACCAAATTATTATACCAGTACCTGTTTAAATTTGATTGTTTTATAATTATTTTAATTCTTATTTGAAAAATAAAAAGGGGTAAAATTTATGACAAGGGAAACAACTATCAGTGAATACCTGATTCAAGGTCTTCAAAAAGCCGGTGTTGATCATATATTTGGAATTCCTGGTGATTATGTCATTAAATTTTTCAGTGAACTTGAAAAAAGCTCTATCGAAACAATAGGCACTTGTTCTGAGCAGGGGGCAGCCTTTGCGGCGGACGCTTATTCGCGTGTTCACGGGATTGGAGCGTTATGTGTAACTTTTAGTGTCGGAGGACTTAATACAGTTAACGCTGTAGCGGGAGCTTATGCCGAAAAAGCCCCTTTGATAGTAATAAGCGGAGCACCTGGAGTCTGCGAAAGAAATACTGATTATCTTCTTCACCATTCAGTAAAAGACTTAAACTCGCAATTAAACATTTTCAAAGAAGTTACTGTTGCGCAATGCGTACTGGACGATCCGCAAAGCGCACCTTATGAAATAGACAGAGTTATAGCCGCCTGTCTTAAGCATAAAAGACCTGTATATATAGAATTTCCAAGAGATATGATTCATTCAAAATGTCTTATTCCTCCTCCTAAAACTGAAATAATATCTTCAAAAAGCAATGAAATTTTTAATGAAGCCCTTAAAGAAGCTGTTGAAATGATAAAAGCCGCCAAAAAGCCTGTTATTTTAGCCGGTGTGGAAATAAGAAGATATCATGTCGAAAACGAATTCCTTAAACTTCTTGAAAACACAGGATTTCCTTATGTAACAAATGTTCTGGGAAAATCTGTTATTTGTGAATCGCATCCGCAGTATCTCGGGGTGTATATGGGCAAAATGGGAGATCCTGAAGTAATTAAATACATAGAAGAAAGTGATTGCACAATAATTTTAGGCGCATTAATGACGGATACCGACACCGGAACTACTCAATTTAACATTTCAAAGACCATTTATGCCTCTTCTGATGAATTTTGCATTAAACACCATTATTTTAAAGACATAGACCTTGGAGAATTTATATACAGGCTTGCTCAAGAACTCAAGGCGGATTGCGAGCAGAGGCTGAAAGGACAGCTTGGCTGTTCTGAAACGCAGTTTATTGCGAGCAACCAAGCTTCAGAGAAAAAAGAAAATTTGCTTATTCCGAAAACAGCAAATAATAGCAAAGATGCAGAATATATTGCTCAATCAGAAACTCCTATGACAATAAAAAGGTTTTTTAAGCGGTTAAACAGCTTTATTCCTGAAGGAAGTCCTATTATTTGTGATGTTGGCGACTGTCTGTTTGGCTCGGCAACTCTTAAAATACCTAAAGACTCTGTATATTTAGGACCTGCTTTTTACACTTCAATGGGTTATGCAATACCCGCAACTTTAGGCGTCATGATAAAAAACCCTGAATTAAGGTCATTAGTTATTGTAGGAGATGGGGCTTTCCAGATGACAGGTCCGGAACTTTCGTGTTTTGTTAAGTATAACTTAAACCCGATAATATTTGTTCTTAACAATAAAGGATATACGACTCAAAGATACCTGAAAGACGGCAACTACAATGATATTCACAACTGGAATTATCATTTATTCCCGCAAATAGTAGGCTCGGGACTTGGTATTGAAGTTAAAACAGAAGGCGAGTTTGAAGAAGCTTTGCAAAAAGCCGAAAACAACACTGAAAGCTTTACTATAATTAATATTCACCTTGATAAATACGATAAATCCGATACTTTATATAGACTGACAAGTATGTTAGGAAAAAATGTAGTATAAAAATGTGTTAAGGTGTCGGGTGGCGACATAGCAGATTCTATGTTATTTGTGAAAAATAATGAAATAGGGAGAAATAATATGCTTTCAGTAAAAATCGAAAAAGAATTAAATAAACAGCTTAACAGAGAATATTTCTCGGCTTATCTTTATATGTCAATGGCTGCGTATTTTCAGTCAATTGATTTATCAGGATTTGAACGTTGGATGCAAGTTCAGGCAAAAGAAGAATTATCTCACGCCGAAAAAATCTATAATTTTATTCATGAAAGAAACGGTAAAGTTGTACTTGAAGCTATTGAAAAACCTCAAACAGACTGGGAATCTCCTCTTGCGGCTTTTGAAGATTCGCTTAAACATGAGATTTTTATTACAGGCTGCATAAATGAGCTTATAAAATCTGCACTCGAAGAAAAAGATAACGCTACAGATATCTTTTTACAGTGGTTTGTAACAGAACAGGTTGAAGAAGAAGCTAACGCAACTAAGGTTATTAAAAAGATTAAACTCATGAAAGCTGCGCCGGGCGGCATATTTATGCTTGATAAAGAGTTGGCTGAAAGAGAATAATCCTTCTTTTAAAAATATAATTAATTTTTGTAAAGATATATATTTTATATGAAATGTGTATATCTTCTTTGTTTTTAATTAACTATGTAAGGTTAAAATTTAAACAAAGGGAGATCAAATATGGTATCCAAAATTTCGGGAATTAATCAAACAACTCAAACTCAAACTCAAACAAACCAAAAGAAAAAGTTGATGAAAAATGCAGAAAAGTGTCAGAACTCAATATTTGATCAAAGCACAAAGGAAACTTCACAATCCAGACATCATAATCGTCATCAAAAAGGTCTTGGTGCTGGACAAATTCCTCCGGGAATTCAAAAGAAAATAGATAGCGGCAATGTTCCACAATCTTTAATAGACAAGTTTAAACAAATTGCAGAGGCTTTAAAAGCAAAAGAAGCTCCTGTAGAAACAGTTCCCTCAACAGAAGTTGTTCCTGCACAAGAATTCGTTCCAGACGCAGCTCTTGCACAACAAGTTGCTGCAGAGATAGCTCTTGCACAAGAACTCCTTGGATAACCATATCTCCCGGAAAACACAGCTGCTCTAAATATAGAAGCATAAAATATAGATTTAAAAATAATTAAAGAAGCTTTCCATTATCTTAGGAAAGCTTTTTTAATTTTGCATTCTATTTTTCAATATTATCCACTTTAAAAAGAGTATTATAAATTGTTTCAAAGCGTTTATCTTCCATTGATGCCATAAATTCATCAATGGTCTTTATTTTATTAAGAGTAAAACCGACTTCCGCGAGGAGTACGCAGTCATTGCACAATCTGTAATCCTCGTATATCATTGAACCGGCGAATGTTTTTATTTCCGCGCAGCAATCGCACTGAAATTCTTCATTAGCCGTTTCAGGATTTTCTTGCAGATCATCTTCTTTCATCTGCCTGACAGATTCCTGAACTTCTTCTATTTGTTTTAGTAAGTGGTTTTTATTCATGGATTTTAAGCCTGATGCTGAATTTGTAAACAATTGTAAAAGTATTCAAACTATTCTATTAATTTTATTTTATCAGGAACATTTAATAATTAGTAAATCAAACAATTTATTAAAAAGAAAGGCAAATTTATGCAAATTTCATCAGTTTCATTAAACAAATCAAATTTAAATCAGGCTCAAAAACAACAAACAAATAAAATGGGTTTTTCAGGAGTTACAGAATACAAAAATTGCCCTGAATTTGACCATTTAATCAGAGAAACAAAAACAGGCGTTATCTTTCCGGTAATAAAAGAAATTAAAAAATCAATAGCAGACGGAACCAAAGCTTGCTGGGTAGCATTAACGGGCAAAGAAGCCACTGAATGCAGAAATCTTGAACAGGTAAAAGACCCTTTTGCTTTTGAAAAAGTTGTTAAAAAAGCTAAGGAAAGTGGTTTATATAAAAAAGCTTGAGTTTTTAATTTGAAAATTATATTTAAAGGAGAGAACCGTGCAAGTTTTCCCTAAACTTTCTTTTAACGGAATAACTTTTTATGAATCAAGAAAAGATTTTAAAAAAGCTGTCAAAGATTCTTCGGAAAAAGGCGATAAAATATCAACTTTTGACAATTTTATTTTGACAAAAAAAGATAAAACTATGTTTGATCAAAAAAATATGAATTATTATCTTGAATTTTGTGAAAACCCAACTAAAAAAGATAAATTATTTGGAGCAGTCAAACAAAGTCCGCAATTTGCATTATTAAAACAACTGGATAAAGAACAAGGAGAAAGTCCTGCATCAATCGGTTCTCATGATACAGTTTCATATGTAAAAGCGCTTATGGAAATTGCAAAAGCAAAAGCCTTTGCAGAAGTGGCTCAAGAAGCTGATAAAAATATGGAAATCAAGGTTGTTAAAGAAAACAGAGAAATTTAACCAATTTAATCTAAAAAAACAGTTTGTTGTTCTTTAAAAATGCTAAAATAAATCTTGTAAAGATTTTTTGAGGTTTATAAATTATCAAAGTTTTTGGCAAACTAACAGGCTTGAAAAAACAACAAATTTCGCGTCTTGAAAAATTATATAGAAAAAAAATTCCCGTTACGCAAATAATTTCTGTTGAACTGGCGGAAACACTCGCGGAAATCAGCCATGAAATAAACAAAGAAATCGCAATCTTAATCAACAGGCGCGGGCAAATTGTCGCTATTAATGTTGGAGAGTATAACGGCGTTGACATTGAAAAATTCAAGAACACAAGAGAAAGTCAGGCAAGACTTTGCGGGTTAAGATGTATTCACACTCATCCAGGCGGGATTAATTATCTTAGCAAAGCTGATTTAACCGCTCTTTCGCTTTACAGGTTTGATGCGGTAGCTTGTATAGGGGTAGATAAAGGTGGATTGTTCAGTAAAAACTGGGGTGAAACAATAAAATTTGCCGACTCGATGCAAGTTGCTTTTCTTACTTCAAAACAGGAATCGTGGCGCGTGTTACAGGCAACTACCGTTAGAAAAGCCTGTGAAGCGAATTTTATAGAGCTTCTGGAAGAAATAGAAAAAGAATTTTCAACAAATAAAGATGTAATAACTTTAGATACCAAAGAAAAAGCAATTCTCGTAAGCTTAAAGACTGATAATACCAGTGAAGATTACGCAAAAGAATCTGTTTCGGAATTGGAACAGCTTGCAGACACATCCGGAGCTGAAGTTATAGGACAGCTTTACCAAAAAAGACATTCCCCTGATTCTTCCACTTATCTGGGAAGTGGAAAAGCACAGGATTTGGCTCTTATGGTTCAGGAAAAAGGCGCAAATATTGTAATAGTTGATGCAGAGCTTTCCGCGCGACAGCAAAAAAACCTTGAACAGCTTGTCGGTGTAAAAACCATAGACCGAACCGAGTTAATCCTTGATATTTTTGCCCAGAGAGCCAAAACAAAAGAAGGGAAGCTTCAGGTAGAGCTTGCTCAGCTTAAATATCTTTATCCGCGGCTTGTTGGAGCAGGGTTATCTCTTAGTCGTCAGGGCGGTGGCGGAACAGGCGGGGGAATCGCCACCAGAGGTCCGGGTGAAACAAAGCTTGAAATCGACAGACGTAGGATTAAATACAGAATTAACGCCCTTGAAAAGGAAGTTGACGAGATAAAAAGCCACAGGGCGCAACAGCGAAAACTAAGAGAGGCAAACAATATTCCCGTTGTTTCTATTGTAGGCTACACAAACGCAGGAAAATCCACGTTATTAAACGCCCTGTCAAATTCTGACGTGCTTGCTGAAAACAAACTTTTTGCAACGCTTGATCCTACCACCAGAAAAATAAAACTTCCCGAGCTGTCTGATGTTTTGCTTACAGACACCGTAGGCTTTATTCAAAAACTTCCCACCGCTCTGGTTAAGGCATTTAGGGCGACGTTGGAAGAAGTTACACAGTCCGATGTGATTTTGCATGTGATTGATCCTGTACATCCTAATTGTCAGGAGCATATTGATACTGTTTATGATATTTTGAA
>Ga0209212_1002449_pt1 | contig 26306 bp, 22 predicted proteins | sample RifGroC2_FD_183996 | JGI IMG/M metagenome (GOLD analysis project Ga0209212, IMG submission 183996) | Groundwater microbial communities from Rifle, Colorado, USA - Groundwater C2 (SPAdes) (version 2) | ecosystem: Environmental > Aquatic > Deep subsurface > Groundwater | place: Rifle, Colorado... | reverse complement strand
GGAGACGGTCCGGCATGTTCCGGATGCCGAAGGCAATCCCCGCGGCGTCGAAGCTCCCGTCCGGGAAAGGGAGCGTCATGGCGTCGGCCTGGAGGAGGCGGATGCGGTCAACGAGGCCCCGACCGGTGATCTTTTTCCGGCCTACAGCGAGCATTTCCTTGACGAAGTCGATCCCAATGACATGAATCCCGGGGTGGCCGCTGGCCGCCTCGATGGCCAGATCGGCCGTCCCCGTCGCCACATCCAGAAGGCGGAACGTCTTGAAAAACCGCATCTTCCGGATGGTGAAACGGCGCCAGGCGATATCCCGGCGAAGGCTGAGGAGGTGATTCAGAAAATCGTACCGCCCGGTGATCGTGGCAAAGATATCCCGGACCATTCCGACGTGCTCGTCGCGGCCGATTCCGGTCACCGGGGGATAGTGCTTCCCGTCTGACCCTTTTTGTGTTTCCATGCTTGGTATGCGCGCTTGGGTTTTATAATACACGTAAAGCGTCAAATTTCTCCGGCGAAGACCCGGGTATAGAGGGCATCGAAGCCGTCCTTCCCCGCAGCGAGAAGCAGGGTGAGCGGCATGACTTGCCGCCCTTCGGCGACCATCTGCATGGCGGTCTCCCGAATGTCCCACTGGGCGTGGCGGTCTGCCCGGACGCGGGCGAGGTGGTAAAGCTCCCGCGCGTTGACCCCCATAGCCGCACGCCGCCGGTGGGCGTTCGTCAGGATGTAGGCCGCGGCCTCCGGCGCGGCCCGGCGGATCTTCTCCCAGGTGTCTTCCGTCCTGGCGCAGATTTCCCGAAAGGGTTTTTCCATGCCGATCGCCAGGACGGCGGGCGGGATCGTGACGCCGAGCGCCGGATCATAGTCCTGGACTGTGAGCGTGGCCATCCGGTGCCGTTTCACCTGGGCGAAAGCGGTGGCGCTGATCGTGAGCTCGAAGGTCAGACCGACGTGCTCGAGCTCCCGCGGGGCGGCATCGTAGCCCTTCATCCGCCGGAGCGCCGTTTTGATCAGGGCCTCTTTTTCTTCGTGATCCATCCGCTCGGCAATCTCCCGGCACCGGGCGAGCGGGAGGTTCGAGGCGCTGTGGAGGAGCGCCGCGGCAACCCTTTCGTCGGCCTCAGGCGTCGCATCGAGCAAGCGGACGCAGAGATCCGTTTTCCCGGCGCCGGAGGCGGTTCGGTCCGCTACGCCTTTATCGCTCTCCGGCGTATCGCCGGGGAGAGTTGCCTGCATGTTTGCGATGATCCGGGCTGCCTGCGCCCGGAGATCATTTGTTGTTTCCAGGTCGTAGGCCGTGGGCTCCGTGTAGCGGACAAGCGACGGAGCTACCCCTTTCGTGGCATCGAAGAGGCGGCGGCTGTACTCGTGCGCCTCGATCAGCGGAGCGGCGGCGAGACGCCGGATCATCAGTTCGAGGTTCCGGGCGTTTACGGTCATCCCGAGCTGGGTTTCCGTGGCCAGCGGGATGATGTAGCGCGCATCCTCTTTCGCCCAGCCCTCGAGAAGCAATCGGTTTGCAGGATCGGCGGCGAGATCGGGATTTTGGGCGAAGATATAGGGCCGGAGCCTCTCGTAAAGCCCTTGGTAGAAGCGGTTCTGCATCTGGACGGTTGCGGTGAAGGCCTCCTCCAGGCCGGCCTTCCGGACCTCGGCGGGGATGACGAAATCGTCCTTGAACAGGACGTAGCGCTGGGATTTTTCGGTGTAGGATGCGAGTCGGAATTTTTCGATCTCCTCGACGAGGAGGCGGGAGACCTTCAGGACGTCGAGGTTAAAAACGGCGTGCTCGGCGATCGAGCTGTGACCCATGTCGAAGACGATATTCCGGTTCGATGCCCGCGCCTTTTCCACCTCCCCCCGGGCGAGGGTCCTGAGCTCGTTCACCGGTCGGGGATTCCGGCTGATCCGGGCATAGGCGGCCGCTACGGTTTCCGGGGTCAGGTCCCGCCTTTCGGGGTGCTCCGCGGCGATTTCCCGGATGATGTCGAAGTCGATATTATGTCCTGCCAGAATGACGTCCATGGTTTGCCTCTATCTGTCCGTCCTCAACGGGCTCGATCGGAAGTGGAGCTATCCATACACGCGATTCCGGGAAAAAGCAAGCAAATAGCGAGTGAGAAAAAGAGGATAGCCATGATCCATACAGTCCGCATCAGGATATCTTCTGGCATATCGACCCTTTTGTGTGGTATCCTGAACCAGCACTGACGGGATGACCGATCTTTTCAGATCACACCGGGAGTAAAAAAATGGGCCTGCTCAATCTGCTAATCAAAGATCCGCTGACGTTTCTCCTGTTGGCGATACCGCTGCTCTATTCCATCATCATCCATGAACTGGCGCACGGATGGGTAGCTTACCGGATGGGAGACCCCACGGCAAAATATGCGGGACGTCTGACCCTCAATCCCCTGAAACATATCGATCCGATCGGTACCGCGATGCTCTTCGTTTTCGGTTTCGGCTGGGCAAAACCGGTGCCGGTGAACCTCCAGTACATCCCTCATGCCCGTCTGGGGCTGATCCTGGTTTCTTCCGCCGGAATCGTCGCGAATCTGGTCTTCGCCTTTCTGGCGGTCCTGCTGCTCCGCCTGTTGTCTCCGTCACCCTCGGAATCGACAGGGTTGTTCCTGTATTACTTGGCGCAGATCAACATCATGCTGGCCTCGTTCAACCTGATCCCCATTCCGCCCCTGGACGGTTCGAAGATTCTCATGGGATTCATGCCGGAAAGGCTCCAGTATGCCTTCTCCCGTCTCGAACCCTTCGGATTTTTCATCATTATCGGTCTTCTGTATCTCGGGGCGCTGGACCCGGTCATCCACCTCTTCAGTTCGATCATCCTTGCCCTGATCGCCCTGCTTCTTTCCTAATGACAAATAACAGCGTTCAAGAAGAGACAACGAGGTGAATCGGGTAATGCTTCGCCAGATTTTTCAAACGATACAACCCTGCAAGAAGATCCCGCCTTACCGCCTCCGATTTTCCGGCCGGAGGGCGCGGACGGCGGCGCCGGCCTGCCAGAGCTCCAGGTTGTTCATTTCCTCCAGTTCGGCGTTGAGCTTCTCGCGGTAGTCGGGGGCGTTGTTCACCGAAAGGACGATGCGCGTTTCTTCTCCGGAGTGGACGCTTTCGTAAAGTTTGTCGAATACCGGGGCGACTGCCTCCCGAAACGGGCCCTTCCAGTCGAGGGCGCCGCGCTGGGCGGTTGTGCTGCAGTTGGCGTACATCCAGTCCATGCCGTTTTCTGCGACGAGCCGGATGAGGCTCTGGGTCAGTTCCTCCACGGTTTCGTTGAAGGCCTCGCTCGGGCTGTGGCCGTGCTTCCGAAGCACGTTGAACTGCGCCTCCATGACGCCGGCCAGGCAGCCCATCAGGACGCCCCGCTCGCCGGTCAGGTCGCTGTACACCTCCATCTCGAAGGTTGTCGGGAAGAGGTAGCCCGAGCCGATGGCGACGCCGAGGGCGATGGTCTTCTCGGTCGCTTTTCCCGTATAGTCCTGGAAGATCGCATAGCTCGAGTTGATGCCGCTTCCGTCGAGGAAGTTGGTGCGCAGCGATCTGCCCGATCCCTTCGGGGCAACAAGGATCACATCGATATCCGGGGGAGGGATGACGCCGGTCTGCTCCCGGTAGGTGATGGAGAATCCGTGGGAGAAGTAGAGGGTCTTGCCCTTGGTCAGATAGGGTTTGATCTTCGGCCAGATGATGGTCTGGCCCGCGTCTGACAGTAGGTACTGGATGATCGTCCCCCGCTTGGCCGCCTCCTCAACGGGGAAGAGGGTCTTCCCCGGCACGAAACCGTCCTCGACGGCCTTTGCCCAGGTCTTGCCGCCCTCCCTCTGTCCGACGATCACCCGGATTCCGTTGTCGCGGAGGTTCAGGGCCTGGCCGGGTCCCTGAACGCCGTAACCCAGAACGGCCACCGTCTCATCCTTCAGGACCTCCTGCGCCCTGCTCAAGGGAAACTCCTCTGAGGTGACGACCTCTTCCCAAACATTGCCGAATTTGATCTTTGCCATATCATTCTCCTTATTATGTATAAAACAAGGCCGGAAACCCCGGCCCGTCATGTTACGGGGTCGACCGACCCCGCCCAAACCGATTGTCTCGAAACGCTTATGCTCATCAACCTAACTGTCGCGCTGCTGGCGGAAGACGGCGATCGCCCCCGTCCGGTTCATTTCCTCCACGCCGAAAGGCTCGAAGTACCTGAGGATTGCGGCGGTCTTGTCCTTGTTTGCCGAGATCTCGATGATCAGGGAGTCCTCGTGCATAGCGATCACCCGGCAGCCGAAGATATCGATCGCCCGGAGGATCTCCTTGCGGTTCTCTTTATTGAGGCGGAGGCTGATGAGCATCAGTTCCCTCTGGACGGAGGGTGTTCCCGTGAAATCCGTTACGGAGATCACATCGACGAGCTTGTCCAACTGTTTTTTGATCTTTTCCGTGAAGTCGCTCTCCGCCCGGCTGGTCAGGGTGATTCGGGAGATCTCCGGGTTGGTCGTCTCGGCGACGCAGAGGCTCCGGATGTTATACCCCCGACTGCTGAAGACGCCGGCGATCCGGGAGAGCACCCCCGGCTGGTTGTTGACAAGCAGCGAAATAGTGCGTTCTTCAACGGCCATAATCCTTCTTCCTTTCTCTTTTCCTTTTTTCCATATGAAACGCTGTGGTTGTGTCTTCGCGATAGGCGCATTGGAGATTTTTCGGGTACCATACCACCGCAGCGAAGCGGCCGCCGGGAAAACTGTCTGAGCGCGAAGCTCGAGTTTTTTCCCGGCAGCGGAGCGAGGATGTGTATGGTCGAAAAATGTCCAGCGCCGCAGCGAAGACGCAACCGCAGCGTTTCATCACTTCCCGCAGATCATCTCCACATTCGAGCAGCCCGGGGGGATGATCGGATAGACGTAGTTGTCCGGATCCACCATCGCTTCCAGCATATAAGGGCCGGCGGCGCCGCTCATCCTGGCGATCGCCTCCGCCGGGTCCGCGTCCACCGCGACCCGTTCCGCGGGGATGCCGAACCCCTTGGCCACCGCGACCAGATCGACCTTATCGCCGAGGTCGCTCGTCGTGAAACGCGCGTCGTACCAGAGGTCTTGCATCTGCCGGATCATCCCCAGATGACCGTTGTTGATTACGACAATCTTGATCGGCAGACGATAGGTGCTGATCGTTGCCAGCTCCTGGATGTTCATATAGAAACCGCCATCGCCGCAGATGACGACCACATCCCTGTCGGGGGCGCCCACCTTGGCGCCGATGGCGGCCGGGACGGAGAAGCCCATCGTTCCCATCCCGCCGCTCGTCAGCAGGCTCCGGGCAGTGTGGGTCTTCCAGGTGCGGACCGTCCATATCTGGTTGAGGCCCACGTCCGGGACGACGATCGTCTCTCTAGGCATGGCGTCCTGGATATTCCGGATGAGGGTTCCCGCCTGGCCGCATCCGCCGTCGATCAACTTTTCCTCCTGGGCCTGACGCTCCATCTCGATTCGTCCCATCCATACGTCCCGGTTTCGGGGAACGACCAAGGGGATGAGCTCCTTGAGCGCCTCCTGGATATCCCCCACCAAGGGAAGGTCCACGGCGATGTTCTTCCCGATCGAGGTGGGGTCGATGTCGATCTGGGCGATGGTCGCCAGAGGGGCGAACTCTTCGATGACTGAGGTGCTCCGTTCCGTGAAGCGGGCGCCGAGGGCGAGGATGAAGTCGGAATCGTGAATGATCCGGTTGGCCAGTTCGTTGCCGTGTGTTCCGATAAAGCCGAGATTGAAGCCGTTCGCGGAGGAGACCGAGCCGATCCCCATCATCGTGGTCACAAAGGGGAGCTGACCCTGCTGCACGAGTTCGCTCATCTGGATGCATGCATCACCCAGCTTGACTCCCCCCCCGATGATCAGGACCGGTCGTTCGCTCCGGTTGAGGGCCTGGGCGATCTGTTCCAACTGCTCCCGGTTCTCGACCGGTTTCGGCGTTGCTGCCTGCGATTTCTTCGGCTGCAAACTGCAACGGGCAGCGAGAATGTCCTTCGGGATGTCGACCAGGACGGGTCCGGTCCGGCCGGTGCTGGCAAGCTGGAATGCCTGGCGGATGGACGAAGCAAGCTGGTTCACGTCCCTTACCATGAAACTGTGCTTCGTGATGGGCATCGTGATCCCGATGATGTCCGTTTCCTGGAAGGCATCCCTTCCCCAGAGGTCGCTGTTGACCTGGGCAGTGATGGCGACCAGGGGTGTCGAATCCATATATGCGGTGGCGATCCCCGTTACCAGGTTCGTCGCGCCCGGACCCGAGGTGGACAGGCAGACCCCTACCCTGCCCGTCGCCCGGGCATAGCCGTCGGCGGCATGGGCCGCCGCCTGCTCGTGGCGCATGAGATAGTGCCTGATAGGACTATCGGCCATGCGGTCGTTGAGCGGAAGGGTGTTGGCGCCGGGGTAGCCGAAGATCACGTCCACCCCTTCCTCCACGAGGGTTTTCAAAACGATGTCCGCACCGATGAGTTCCATGGGTTGCTCCTTTCGGAAACAAAAAAGCCGCCGATTCTCCCGAAACGCGGCTTTCGAAGCAAACAAAAAAGCCGCGGCCTTACGGGGCTCGCGGCTCGCATCCTTTTTGGTCAATCCATCAAAGACGCCGAGCAGCTGCCCCAATGCGTACGAGTACTACGACGCCAAGGAGGAGAAATCTGCTGTTCGATAACGATTGATGGATCATAAAATACCCTTCCAAAATTCTTATTGGTTTTTCTAATACAGCAAAGCCGAATAATTGTCAAGACGAATTTTAAAAACCATTGCAACGCAAGCGCAATTGGTTGAAGTAAATTCTATTTGACATACAAAGACGCTTCCCCTATTCTCCCCCCACAGTGATACAAGTTCTTGCCATGCGATCAAACGGCCGGATGGATGTTCGAAGGCCGGATACAATGTATCCATTTGGATGATAAAAATGGATATATTGTATCCGGTTCTTTTGCGGCGGGGTGGGGGCAGACAATTAATATTCATAGTTTCAATATATTGAAGGGAATCTGTCCCTGGCACACGGGTTGCTTTTAAGGGGATGTAAGACATGACCCGGTTCGATGATGCCGGTGTCGGAAACAGGGAAGGAGATTATGAAACAACGGCTTTTGTTCCTCGTCTGTTTTTGGTGGGTTCTGCCGGCGGCGGTCGGCGCGGAAGAGATGATAAGGAAGGGCGAGACGCTGGATCTTCAGCGCTGCATCGCCATCGCGATGGAGAAGCATCCCAGTATCCAGGCGGCCGCCGGCACTATTATAGCCGGTGAAAGCAAGATAGGCCAGGCCCGCTCAGGTTTTTATCCGCAATTGAGCGGTTCAGCCGGTTACAGCCGGACGGATCCAACCTCCAATTCCTCCATATCCGCCGCCGGGCAGGCTTACGACAGCTATTCCTCCGGCATCTCGCTGAGCCAGAGCCTCTATGATTTCGGTAAAACATCCACCCAGGTGAAGGTCCAGGAACTCAACCGGGATTCCTATCGTTCGGATCTGGATAACGTGATCATCCAGGTGGCCTTCGCGGTCAAGCAGGCCTACTATGGGCTTCTCCAGGCCAAGCGGAACCAGGAGGTCTCCAGGGAGGTCGTGGGGCAGTTCCAACAGCATCTGGAGCAAGCCAAGGCGTTTTTCGAGGTCGGCACAAAACCGAAATTCGACGTCACCAAGGCCGATGTCGATCTCTCCAATGCAAAACTAAATCTCCTGAAGGCCGAAAATGCATTCCGCCTGAGTCAAGTGATACTGAACAACACCATGGGGATGCAGGAGGCGCCCGATTACGGGGTTGTGGATCAACTCCCGTTTCAGCGCGTGACGATCGATTTAGACGAGGTTACCCGGAGGGCCTATCAACGCCGCCCGGATCTGATGGCAATCGCCGTGAAGAAAAAATCGTTGGAGCAGAGCATTGAACTTGCCCGGAAAGGCTACTATCCATCGCTCACTGGCAGCGCCAGTTATGGCTGGGGTGCGAGCAGCTTCCCCTTGGACCAGGGATGGAGTATCGGCGCCCAACTGAACATCCCCCTGTTCAGCGGCTTTTTAACAAAGTATCAGGTCGAGGAGGCCAGGGCCAATCTGGACGTCCTTACAGCGAATGAGGCGCTGCTCCAGCAAACCATCTACCGGGATGTCAAACAGGCGTGGCTGAATCTGCAGGAGGCGGCGGATCGGATTGCGACAGCGGCGCTCACCGTGCGTCAGGCCAACGAGAATCTCGATCTGGCCAATGGCCGGTACACCTCGGGGGTGGGCAGTCCCATCGAGGTGACCGACGCCCTTGTGTCGGTAAGCAACGCGAAAACGGCGCATATTGCGGCTCTTTATGATTACAGACTCGCGCAGGCAAGCCTGGAAAAGGCGGCAGGGGAAAAATGACGAAGAGAGAGTCGGAAGATAAAGAAAACCATCGAGGAAGGAAACGGACCGGCGTGAAGAGAAAGCTTCTTTATCTTGGCGTGGTCATCGTTTTGGCGGGGGGCGGTTTTTTCGGTTATACGCAGTTCTTTCAAAAGGAAGGGTCGGCTATAAAATACAAGACGGTCAAGGTCGAGCGAGGGAATCTTTCCACTTTCGTCACGGCCAACGGTACCGTCAACCCGGTGACCACCGTGCTGGTGGGTTCACAGGTTTCAGGGACAATCCAAAAGCTCAACGCGGATTTCAATTCCATCGTGAAGAAGGGCCAACTCATCGCCCAGATCGATCCGGCTATCTTCCAAGCCCAGGTCGCCCAGGCCGCCGCCAAGGTGGAAAATGCCAAAGCTTCCCTCCTTAACGCCCAGGCCGACGTCGCCACCGCCCGCTCCAACATAGAAGCAAGTAGAGCCAATGTGGTCAAAGCCAAGGTTTCGCTGGAAGATACGCGCCGAAATTTAAATCGATCCCAGGAGCTCTTCTCAAAAAATTTAATTTCAGCCAGCGACCGTGACGCGGCCCAGACATCCCAAGATTCCTCTGCAGCCCAACTGGAAGCGACTCTGGCCCAGCAAAAAGCCACCGATGCCCAGATGGAATCGGCCAAGGCCCGCGTGGAATCGGCCAAGGCCCAGATCAAACAGGCCGAGGCCGAACTGGAGATGGCTCAGGTCAATCTCGACCATACGCGCATCACCGCCCCTGTGAACGGGATCGTGATCTCCCGTAATGTGGATGTTGGACAGACGGTGGCTGCCAGCCTGCAGGCCCCTACGCTGTTCACCATTGCCCAGGACCTGACTGACATGCAGGTGGATACAAATGTTAGCGAGGCGGATATCGGCAGAGTGGCCGAGAAGCAAGAGACAACCTTCACGGTTGACGCGTACCCGCTGATGACCTTCCAGGGAGAAGTAACCGAGATCCGCAATGCGCCGATCACCATTCAAAACGTGGTGACTTACAATGTGGTCATTCGTGTCAAAAACCGTGAGCTCAAGCTGAAACCAGGCATGACCGCAAATGTTTCCTTATTGGTGTCTCACAAGGAAAGCGTCTTGAAGATCCCCAATGCGGCTCTGCGCTTCCGTCCTGACTTTGCTAAAAGAGAGGCCGGCGCCCTGCAAAAGAAGCCGGCGTCGGCGCCTGCTCCCTCGCCCTCGAAGGGGGCCCCCGATCCGGAAGCGATCCTGGAAAGACTGAAAACCGAACTCACGCTTACCCCTGAGCAGCAGGCCAGCATCACCATCCTATTGAAAGATGCCCAAACACAAATCCGGGCGGCCTACAGGGCGGGGGGGGCGGAGGAAGGAAAAGCCAAGGGCAAAGAGCTGCGTTTGAGTAACCGCCTGAAGATTCGTTCGCTGCTCACACAGGAGCAGCAAAAGAAATATGACCAGATGGGCCAGCGCCTGGAGACTGCCGAGGGGCCGGCCCCCGTCTATCGCGTGTGGACTCCCGTGCAGGGAGGAAAGCCCGTGCCGGTGGAAATCACCGCGGGGGTTTCAGACGGATCTTTCACCGAGGTTGTATCGGGCGCTGTAAAGGAAGGGCAGGAAGTGATTACGGAGGCTCTCGGAGGAAACAGCAAGCCGACCGCCACACAGGCGCCGCCCACCATGCGAGGAATCCGGTAAGAGAATTTAACAAAATGAATTTTATGAATGACCTGATCCGTGTCGAACATCTGGTTAAAATCTATTACCTGGGAGAAATACAGGTCCCGGCTTTGAAAGGAGTGGATCTATGCATTCAGTCCGGAGAGTTTGTGGCCATTATGGGAGCCTCCGGATCGGGGAAATCAACTTTTATGAATATCCTGGGCTGCCTGGACCGCCCCAGCCAAGGCCGTTATTTTTTAGAAGGAACAGATGTCTCCGGCATGACCAAGGATGAACTGGCCCAGATTCGCAATAAAAAAATCGGGTTCGTCTTCCAAAGCTTTAACCTTTTAAACCGCACGACAGCCCTGGAAAATGTGGAGCTTCCCCTCTTTTACAACAACACATCATCCCGGACAAGACATCACAGAGCGATGGAGGCGCTGACCGGCGTGGGTCTCATCGGGCGGCAACACCATCTCCCCAGCCAGCTCTCCGGCGGACAGCAGCAACGGGTGGCCGTTGCCCGCGCCCTGGTCAACCGGCCTTCGTTGATCCTGGCCGATGAGCCTACCGGCAACCTGGATACCCGAACCAGCCTGGAGATCATAGACATCTTCCAGAAACTGAACCAGCAATCCCAGATCACCATCATTCTGGTGACCCATGAACAAGAGATTGCCCGATATGCAAGCCGCCAGGTGATCTTTCGTGATGGAAAAATCATTCAGGATCTCTCCTTCGAGCCCAGGCAGGCGGCCTATGACCTGACCCAGATGCCCCCGCCGACGGAGGAGGCGATCCCATGAATTTTCTCATGACTCTGCGAATTGCCTTCAAGGCCCTGAATCGGAACAAAATGCGCTCCGGTCTGACCATGTTGGGGATCATCATCGGTGTGAGCGCGGTCATCGCCATGATTGCCGTGGGGTCGGGGGCCAAAGCCCGCATTCAGGAGCAGATAGCCTCCATGGGCTCCAACCTGCTCATCGTGCTTTCCGGAAGCGCTACCAGTGGAGGAATACGTTTCGGCTCGGGTTCCGTTCCCACGCTCACGGTGGACGATGCCAAAGCGATCGCCACGGAGTTGCCTTCGGTCAAATACTCTGCCCCTGTGCTGACCGGAATTTCTCAAGTCGTCTCCGGCAACCAGAACTGGTCCGCGGTCACCTATGGGACCACTCCGGAAGCCCTGCTCATCAGGGATTGGCCGGTGGTCAAGGGCAGAGCCTTAACCCAGGCCGACGTGGATGGCAGGGCTGCGGTCTGCCTCCTGGGACAAACCGTAGCCGACAACCTTTTTGGAGAGATGGATCCGGTTGGACAGGTAGTGCGCATAAAAAAGTTTCCTTTTACCGTCATCGGCGTCCTGGCGTTAAAAGGGCAAACCACCTGGGGCCAGGATCAGGATGACACTTTGTATGTTCCCCTCACCACGTCTCAAAGACTTCTCTTCGGAAGAAATTTCCCCGGCATGGTCCGAAGCATAAGCGTCCAGGCCACGAGTGCCGGGACACTGCAGCAGGCCGAAGAGGAAATTACCCAGCTTCTCCGCCAGCGGCACCGCCTCCGACCTGATCAGGAAAATGATTTCAGTGTCCGTAACCTTACCGAAGCCATGTCCACGGCTCAAGAATCCGCCCGGGTCATGTCGCTTCTTCTGGGGGCTATCGCTTCCATCGCCCTTTTGGTCGGCGGCATCGGTATTATGAATATCATGCTCGTTTCGGTGACCGAGCGCACCCGGGAGATCGGCATCCGTTTGGCCGTGGGGGCTCGGGAACGGGACATTCTTTACCAATTCCTCATCGAAGCCCTCGTTCTGAGCCTGATCGGAGGATTGATCGGCCTGATCATCGGCGTGTCGGCCTCGCAGTTGATCTCCCACTTCTTTAAATGGCCGACCCTCGTCTCCCTCCAGGCCCTGCTTCTTTCTTTTTCCTTTGCCGGGGGTGTGGGAATGTTCTTCGGTTTCTACCCGGCGCGCAAAGCCGCTAAATTAGACCCCATTGAAGCGTTGCGTTTCGAATGAATCCATAATCGTATCGACACCCTTCACTGCGAGTCATTTCTCGTCATGCCGAAACCCGAAACGATGAGCGGCGACGGTTCACTTCTCAAGGCTCACCAAGCGCTGGACTCCTTCGAAGGGTGCGTCCGGCTCGATGGCTTGGCCGTGGATCGGTATGATGAATGACCCGGGGTTCAGATCGCGTTCCTTGAGGGTGGAGGCGAGTTCGCTGACGGCGTCGTCAAATCCATCCGCTCCGAGCTGAAATACCTGGAAATGGCCGGCGATGCTGAGCTGCGCGCCCAGATCCAGATGTGCCTGGACTGCCTCTGCCGGCCCCATGTGAACGGTGGAGTAATTGATCGAGAAGGTGTCTTTCGCTTGTTTGGGTCGGTAGGGTGCGATGGGAAGGAGCGCTACGCGGATCGACGGGAAGCGGCGGGCTATCTCTCGGAAATGGGGACCATATCCCGTATCCCCGGCATGGTAAACATTTCCCGACGGTCCCGAGACGACAAATCCCCCCCAGAGGGTTTTGTTGCGGTCCCAAAGGGTGCGTGCGGAAAAGTGCTGCGCCGGAACCAGGGTGAGAGTCACATCCGGCGACAAGCGGACCGATTGCCACCAGTCCAGCTCATCCGCACGGGGGATTCCCGTTTCCTTCATGAGATCAAGGTTGCCGAGCGGGACGATCGAGCGCGAGGCGCCCTTTTCCGCGAGCCGCTTCAGCGTGGGCAGATCGAGATGGTCGTAGTGATTGTGGGACACCAGGACGACATCGATAGGCGGCAGGTCCTCAAAGCGGATACCCGCCCCGGTGTAACGCTTGGGACCGGCCCAGGAAACCGGACTGCTTCGCTCCGACCAGATGGGATCGGTCAGGATGTTGAGACCATCCAGTTGTATGAGAAATGTCGCGTGACCCACGGATGTGACGGAGAGCGTCCCTTTCGGGACGCGACTGGCCGGAGGCGTTCCAGGTGAGGACTCATTTACTTGCGGCCACTCTGGCCATTCGGCGCCAAAAATCCATCGCCAAATCCATCCCGGTCGGCGCCGTGTTTGCTCCTGTCCCGGGGACAGCGGAGGTTGTTGCACACCGGGGTTGAAATACAGGTGCCCATCGAAGTGATCCGACACCGGTAGCGCTTTCCCTGCGGAAGAGCCGAATTCCTGCGCTCGTCCGTGGGGCGACACGAAGCATATCAGTGCCAGTAAAGAAATGAACAGGTTCAGCGCCGGTTTCATCATCCCTATTAGAAGTTGGGGTCCATATCAAACTTTCTTACCCCCTCGGGGAGATTGGCCGGGTCAACTGTTTCCGCGTTTTCCGGGGTCGTCCCTTCGAGGAAGGCTTCGAATCTCGCCCCTTTGGTCCAGAACCTGGCCGGCGCCCCTGTTTTCGGATCCACCTTGATAAAGACGATCCCCTCGGGGATGGGGAAGACTTCTGCCGGCATCTTATCGAGGGCCTTTTCCGCAAAATAGAGCCAGATCGGCGCTGCGGCACGGCCTCCGACCTCCAGCCTGCCGAGGGGTCTCTCCTGATCGAATCCCACCCAGACACCGGCGACCAAAGTGGGTGTAAAGCCCAGAAACCAGGCGTCCCTCGTGTCATCGGTCGTCCCGGTCTTGCCCGCGACCGGCCGGCCGAGTCGCTTCACCCGTTGTCCCGTTCCGCTTTCTACAACGTCCTGCATGACATAGCTCGTCATGAAGGCGATCCGCGGGTCGATCACCTGTTCAACCTTTGGTTGCGTTTCCTCAAACACATGTCCGGTCCGATCGACGATCTTTTTGATGAAAAACGGCTGCACGCGTTTCCCTTCATTGGCCAGGACACCGTAAGCCCTGACCAGCTCCTGGAGGGTGACCCCGGAGGTTCCGAGGGCTATCGAAAGGTTCCTGGAAATGGGTGAGGTAATCCCCATATTGGCGGCATATGCCGTTGCGTAATCGATACCGATCTCCTCGAGGACCTTGATGGTGATGATATTCCGGGAATGGACCAGGGCGTTGTGCAGCGTGGTCGGCCCAAGGAATTTCTCGTCGAAATTCTTCGGCTTCCAGACTCCATCGGGACTGGAGGGGTCAGGGTAGACAATGGGGGCATCCACGATCACCGTCGAGGGGGTCATTCCTTTGTCGAAGGCCGCCGTGTAGATGAGCGGTTTGAAGGCCGACCCGGGTTGGCGCCGGGATTGGGTTGCGCGGTTGAACTCGCTGCGGTTAAAGTCTCGCCCTCCCACCATCGATTTGATTGCGCCGCTTTTGGGATCCATTGCAAACAGCGCCCCCTGAACGAGCCCTTTTTCAAAATTCTCGCGTTCCTCGATCTCCTTGAGGCCTTGCGCCACTGCTTCTCGCGCCGCCTTCTGCATCTGAATATTGAGAGTCGTGTAGACTTCAAGCCCCTCTTTGTAGAGGACATCTCTGCCATATTTCTCCTGGACGTAGCGCCGGACATTCTCGATGAAGTAAGGGGCAATCTTGTCCTTGGGCTTGATCGAACGAAACCGGAGCTTCGTCGCGATCGCCCGGTCTTTCTCGCTCTTTGAAATGAACCCGTCTTCCTGCATCCGCGAAAGAACGTAGGCCTGCCGTTGGTAGGCCTTGTCGGGGTGATTGTAAGGGGAGTAGCTGCTTGGGGCCTTGGGGAGGCCGGCCAGCAGGGCAGCTTCCGCAAGCGTCAGGTCGCGCGCGCTCTTTCCGAAATACCCCTGAGATGCGGCCTCGATCCCATAGGTCCCATGGCCCAGGTAGATGTGGTTCAGGTAGAGCGTGATGATCTCTTCCTTTGTCAGATACTTGTCTATCTTATACGCCAGGAGAGCCTCCTTGATCTTTCTTAGGTAACTTTTCTCCGGGGAGAGGTAGAGGACTTTGGCAACCTGCTGGGTAATCGTGCTCCCTCCCTGAACAATCCGACCCGCTTCGAGGTTTTTGAAAAAAGCCCTGGACATGCTCTGCATGTCGAAGCCCTTATGCTGGAAGAAGCGGGCGTCCTCGGCGGAGACAAAGGCCTGTATGACGATCTTCGGGATATCCTCGTACTTGATGACTTTCCGGTCTTCGAGGAAAAACTCGTCGATCAGCTCGCCGTTGTCCGCATAGACCCGTGTTGTGATGCTGGGGCGATAGTCCTTCAGGGCGGCGATGCTGGGGAGTTCCTTGAGGAGAAGGTAGTAGACGAGGCTGCTTCCCGCCAAGGCGGCGCTGACAAAGATGATGAGGAATACGACGATGATGATCCTCAGGACGGAGCGTCGCGATGACATTTTCCGGCGAAGGGCAACAGGTTTAAAGGGGATCATGGGTTCTTCGTTTCCGTCTCTTCCGGCATCTCGTCGGTGCTTTCCTCGGTCGCTTCCTCGGCGGGCTTATTCTTGCGGGCGAACTTTGCCACAAAAATGCTCACTTCATAAAGAAACATCAGCGGGATCGCCATCAATATCTGGCTGATGGCATCGGGGGAGGGGGTCAGGATGGCGGCGATGATGAAGATGACGAGGATCGCGTAACGCCTCTGCTTTGATAGCATCTTTGCGTTGACAATGCCGAGTTTCGCCAGAAAGAACATAAAGACCGGCATCTCGAAGCAGAGACCGAAGGCCAGGAGGAACTTCAAGGTCAGGTCGAGATACTCCCGAAAAGAAATCATCGGCTTGAGCGCGTCGGTGGAAAAGCTCACAAAAAAAGCGAATGCCGGAGGCAGGGCGATGAAATAGCCGAACAGGACCCCGCTGCCGAACAGTAGCGAGGAGAAGAAGATGAAAGGGAAGACGTATTTTTTCTCGTTCCGGTATAAACCCGGAGAGATAAATCGCCAGATCTCGAAGAGGGTATAGGGGGCAGTGATCAGGAGCGACGCGAAAAAAGCGATCTTCATGTGAATGAAGAAGGCCTCGGGAAGCCCGGTAAAGATCAGCGAACTCTGGGCCGGCATGGCGTCGACGAGGGGTTTGGTGATGACCCGGAAAGACCATTCCTTGAACATGTAGCAGATGCCGAAGCCTATGCCGACGATGATTAGAACGCGTATGAGCCTCGTCTTCAACTCTTCAAGATGCGAGGTCAGGGACATTTTTTCTTCTTCGGGAGTGTCATTTTTCATGTGATGTCTTGTCGGGAGTCCTGCGAGGGGTCAGGCCGGGGGTTTAGGCTCGTCCGTCTTCGGAGCGTCATGGCCCGGGGGTGTCGGCGCGGTGGTCGGGACCGGGTCTTCCTTTTCTTCCTCCTTGCCGTAGAGGAGCGAATCCTTGATGCCGTCCAGGTCCTTCTTCAGCTCATCGGTCTTGAGCGTCTCCTTGATCGTATCTGTTGCGCTTTCGGTCACCTTGCGGAATTCGGAGAGACCCTTTCCCAGAGCCTTGGCAATCTCCGGCAGTTTCTTGGGGCCCACCACGAGCAGTGCGATGACTGCGATCACCAGCAGCTCCGGCATGCCGATACCAAACATGATTTCACCTCTTCCTTTTTCCGACGGCGGCGAGGGATCTGCTAAACCACCCCCGAGGTCCCTTTAAAAAAGTTTCCTATGTCGCGCTTATACCCGCAGTGAGAAATGTTTGTCAATGCTTTTTCAAAAGGGCGCTTCTTATGTAAAAACTTTTGCTATTTAAGGGCTTTTGTGTTAGAAACAACCTCCGATTTGGGGCTGGAGGGCGCCCCGGGGAAAAAGGCGGCATGATGTCTAAAAACACGGGAATTGTGAAGGACCGGAGATATTTGAGGCACGGTACGGATAGTGGCCATCCCGAATCGCCCCAACGACTCGTTTCGATTTACGAGATGCTCGACAATCCCGATATGGGTTGGAAATTCATCGGGATTAATGCAAGAGATGCCTCCCGAGAGGAGTTGGAGAGGGTTCACAGGCCGGCGTATGTCGATGCCATCGCGGCAACGGCGGGACGATCGATGTCCATGCTCGATCCCGATACGGTGGCCACTCCCGAGACGTACGATACCGCGAGGCTCGCGGCGGGCGGTTTGATGAACGCCATCGACGCCGTCGTTTCCCGGAAGGCAGACAACGCATTTGCCTTGGTTCGGCCACCGGGTCATCACGCCCAGGAAGAGCGGGCGGCGGGTTTCTGCATCTTCAACAACATTGCGATCGGCGCAAGGCACGCGATGGCCTTGCACAAGATGGAGCGGATCCTGATCGTCGACTGGGACCTCCATCACGGGAACGGCACCCAGGCTATCTTTTATGAGGATCGGAAGGTCCTGTACTTTTCAACCCACCAGTTTCCCTACTATCCCGGCACCGGCGCCATGGGTGAGATAGGGCGGGGCGAGGGTCTTGGCTACACGATCAATGTCCCGCTGAGGCCCGGTGCGGATGATGCCTTCTATGTCCGCATATTCCAAGAACTCCTCTCCCCGATCGCCTTGGCCTTCAAACCCGAGATCATCTTGGTCTCCGCAGGGTTCGATACCTATTTCGCAGACCCTTTAGGCGAGATGAAAGTGACGCCCGAAGGCTTCGCCTGTCTTACCCGCAATCTGCTCAATCTGGCCGAAGCGTGCTGCGGCGGCCGTCTGGTCCTGGTCCTCGAAGGCGGTTATCATATTCAGGGTCTGGCCAAGTGCGTTCGGGCGGTCCTGCTTGAGCTTTCGGATGAGACACGGGTGACGGAGGAAACGTTGCTCCGGATGGCGGCCGGGACAGACGATAAGGCAAAGACCCTGATCCAACAGGTGCGGAAACAGTTCGAACCCTACTGGCCGATGCTGTAGCAATATAAGCGATAACCCGAAAAGAGAGAGTGTTGAGGTGATTCATTGGAGAAGATCAACAGGGATGAAGTGGCTTATGTGGCGAATCTGGCGAGACTTACGTTGGATGGGGAGGCGGTGATCAAATTTACCACCCAGCTCAACAAGATCCTCCTGTATATGGACAAGCTCAACGAAGTCGATACGACCGGTGTTGAGCCGATGTCCCACGCCATTGCCCGGAAGAACGCCTTCCGTTCAGACACGGTCGCTGCATCGCTCACCATAGAGGCCTCACTGGCCAATGCCCCGGATGCGAAGGGAAGCTGCTTCCAGGTCCCGAGGGTAATAGAATAATGGAACTGTGCGGATTAACGATTCACGAGTTGCAAGATAAGCTCCGGGCAGGGGAGACGACCTCCGCCGAGATCACCGCCTCTGTATTGAAACGGATCGACGCCGTGGAGACGGAGGTTCGAGCCTATATCACCCTGATGAGGGAATCGGCTATCGAGGAAGCGGCGCGTGCCGACGAGGCGATTCTAAGGGGCGAAATAAAGGCGCTGACGGGGATCCCCATCGCCTTGAAAGACATTTTTTGCACCAAGGGGGTCAGGACGACCTGCGGCTCCAGGATCCTCCACAATTTCGTCCCTCCGTATGATGGCACTGTTGTGGAGAAGCTCCGGGCGGCAGGCGCGGTCATCACCGGGAAGACAAATATGGATGAGTTCGCGATGGGTTCCTCGACGGAAACCTCTTTCTTCGGGGTGACCCGCAACCCCTGGGATCTGACGCGGATCCCGGGAGGGTCGAGCGGCGGCTCCGCGGCGGCAGTGGCTGCCGACGAGTGCATTGCGTCGCTCGGTTCCGACACCGGCGGTTCCATCCGCCAGCCGGCGGCCCTCTGCGGCGTCGTCGGCCTCAAGCCGACCTACGGCAGGGTCTCCCGCTATGGCCTGATCGCCTTTGCCTCGTCGCTGGACCAGATCGGCCCTTTCACGAAAGACGTGGAGGACTGTGCCATCCTGATGAACGTCATTTCCGGCTACGATCCGCGGGAATCAACCTCGGTGCCGGAGGATGTTCCCGATTACCGTGCGTTTCTCGGCCGGGGGATCGAAGGGTGGCGAGTGGGCATACCGAAGGAATACTTCATCGACGGTATCGACCCGGAGGTTGAAGCGGCCATCCGGGAGGCGATCAGGGTCGTCGAGAAGGCGGGAGCGCGGTGCATCGAGGTTTCGCTGCCCCACACGGATTACTGCGTGGCCGTCTACTACATCGTGGCTCCGGCGGAAGCGAGTTCGAACCTCGCCCGCTACGATGGCGTCAAGTACGGCTTTCGGTCGGAGGATAACCGCGATCTCCTCGACATGTACAAAAAAACCCGCTCGGCGGGTTTCGGAGAGGAGGTAAAAAGGCGAATCATGATTGGGACCTACGCCCTCTCGTCGGGATACTACGACGCCTACTACAGGAAGGCCTCCCAGGTCCGGGCGCTGATCAAGCGGGATTTCGAGCAGGCCTTCGCGGACTGCGATTGCATCCTCACCCCGACCTCGCCTACGCCGGCTTTCAAGATCGGCGAGAAGACCGACGATCCGATGCAGATGTACCTCTCCGATATCTTCACGATCTCGGCCAACCTGGCCGGGATACCGGGAATCTCGGTCCCCTGCGGCTACACAAAAAGCGGGCTCCCGATCGGCGTCCAGTTCCTGGCCGGCCATTTTCAGGAGGGGCGTCTCATACAGTTCGCCTCAGCCTACGAGACACACGCAAAGATCGAAAAAAGGAGACCTGCACTGTAATGGAATACGAACCGGTCATCGGGCTTGAGGTCCATGCCCAGCTCCTTACGAATACGAAGATCTTCTGCGGCTGTTCGACGAAATTCGGGGCAACGCCCAACACCCATACCTGTCCCGTCTGCCTCGGGATGCCCGGGGTGCTCCCGGTCCTGAATAAAAAGGTTGTTGAATTCATGATGAAGATGGCCCTGGCGACGCACTGCACGATCAACGGGGAATGCAACTTCGCTCGGAAGAATTACTTCTATCCCGATCTCCCCAAAGGCTACCAGATTTCCCAGTACGCCTCTCCCCCTGCCGAACACGGCTGGATCGAGATGGAGATCGACGGCGGAAAGAAGCGGATCGGCATCACGCGGATCCACATGGAGGAGGATGCGGGGAAACTGCTGCACGACGAGCACAACCCGGTGAGCCATGTCGATCTGAACCGGACCGGCGTCCCCCTCATCGAGATCGTCAGTGAACCGGACATTCGTGGTGCGGAAGAGGCGGCGGCCTATCTCAGGCGTCTGCACGAGATCCTCGTCTATCTCGAGATCTGCGACGGGAACATGGAAGAGGGGAGCTTCCGCTGCGACGCAAACGTCTCGCTCCGCCCGCGGGGGACCGAGACTTTCGGGACGCGGACAGAGCTCAAGAATATGAATTCTTTCAGAAATGTTCAGCGTGCCATCGAGTACGAAATCAAACGCCAGGCCTATGTTCTCGATTCCGGAAGCGCTGTCGTTCAGGAGACCCGCCTGTGGGACGATACGGCAGGAGTGACCCACTCCATGCGGAGCAAGGAGGAGGCCCACGATTACCGCTACTTCCCCGATCCCGATCTCGTTCCGGTGGTGATCGACGACGCCTGGATCGAGGCAGTCCTGAATACCCTGCCGGAGCTTCCCCTTGAGAAGCGGGAGAGATTTGTCCGGGAATACCAGATTCCGGCCTACGATGCGGGTGTCCTCACCGCCAGTCGGTCCCTGGCCGATTATTACGAAGAAGTCGTCCGCCTCTCGGGACAGCCGAAGATCGCCAGCAACTGGGTCATGGGAGATGTGCTGAGATTCCTTAACGAGGACAAAAAAGAGATCCGCGCCTGTCCGATCGCACCGGCCGCGCTTGCGGAGATGATCCGCCTCATCCAGGACGGGACGATCAGCGGCAAGATGGCCAAGGAGGTCAGCGAAGCGATGTACCGGACCGGCAAAGCCCCGGGGGCGATCATCGAGGAAAAGGGTCTTGTCCAGATCACGGATGAGGGCGCCCTTGCCGGTATGATCTCGGAGATCATCGGGAAAAACCCGGCCCAGACCGCCCAGTACCGGGAAGGCAAGGAGAAGGTGTTCGGGTTCTTCGTCGGTCAGGTGATGAAGGCGACCGGGGGGAAAGCGAATCCCCAGGTCATCAATGATCTTCTAAAAAAAATGCTGGCGGGAACTGAATAAACGCGACAGGGAGAAGGCCATCCGTACGATTTTCTGGAAAGACAACGCCGTCGTGATGATCGACCAGCGCATCCTGCCGGGCGCGGAGCAGTACGTTACCTGCACCGATTACCGCGAGGTCATCGCGGCGATCAACGATCTCACGATCCGGGGCGCCCCGGCAATCGGCGTCGCCGCGGCGATGGGGATCGCCCTGGGCGCCCTCCGGATCGATGGCGACACCCCGGAGAGCTTCCGTATTGCGTTTGAAGAGATCTGCCGTCAATTCGCGGCGACGCGACCGACGGCCCGGAACCTCTTCTGGGCGATCGAGCGGATGAAGCGCCGATACGAATCGCTCTTTGTTTCCCTCCCGCCGCCCCTTACGTCCGCAAACATTCGACAGATAGCGAATAACGCAGAGCCCGCTTCCTCTTTTTCGGGAGGAGGACAATCGTCGTGGACAATCGTGGGGAGGAGCGTGTCATCAGACCCGGATCATGATCCTTGGCATCTGCTCCGGGAGTCCCTCGCTACCGAGGCAATCCAAATCTGCGAAGAAGACATTGCCATCAACCGACGTCTTGGCGCCAATGGCCGGGACCTGATTCCGGATGGCGCACGGATACTCACCCACTGCAACGCCGGGGCGCTGGCCACTGCCGGTTACGGGACGGCGCTCGGAGTCATCCGGGCGGCCTTTGAGGAGGGAAGAAAGATCCACGTGTATGTCGATGAAACCCGTCCCGTCCTTCAGGGGGCGAGGCTAACCGCTTGGGAACTCATGCGCGAGAAAATCCCCTGCACATTGATTACGGACAGCATGGCGGGCTTCCTCATGCAGCAGGGGAAAATCGATTTGATCATCGTCGGTGCGGACCGGATCGCCGCCAATGGGGACACAGCAAACAAAATCGGGACTTACACACTGGCTGTCCTCGCCCGTTCTCACCGGATCCCTTTCTATATCGCCGCTCCTCTCTCCACGATCGACCCGGCGCTTTCCGACGGCAGCGCGATTGTTATCGAGGAGCGGAATCCCGAGGAGGTGACCTGGGTCGGTGGAGTCCAGACCGCCCCGGAGGGCATTGCCGTCTGGAATCCGGCCTTCGATGTGACACCTCACACCCTCATCACGGCGATCATCACCGAGGCGGGAGTCCTTCGGCCGCCTTACGCGGAGGCGATTAATCATATCTGGCCATCCGGCTCAGGGTGATGGGGGTGCCGCCGACTTTACTCGAGGCCGGCGGGCTGCTTCAAAGGAACATTCACAGGCGGTACAAAACGGCTGACCGTCGCGAACGTGTCCCCCACATTGAGCTTCTTAAAGATGAGAGCGAACTGCGCCTCCAGTTCGGAGCCTAAAGCCGCGCGGATTGACTTCGGGAGTTCCCACAGTTCCTTTTTGAACGGACCGAACCCTTTCTTCCGGGTCTTGTAGATGAACTGCTCGTCGGTATCCCCTTCCTTCCTGTCGGAAGCCGCCTCCCGCCTCAGGTAGTCGTAGATCCGCGCCCTGAGGTCATCCGGAAAATTCTTGCTGTCGTAGACGATGTTCTGAAAGCCGGTGGCGAGATGGACCTCCGCCGTGCGGGTCGCAGGGAACCGGTCGAAGGCCTCATCGGGCAGCGTCGAGGCGCCGTGCTGAACCGCACCGGCCAATCCGTATTCGGCCTTTGCCGCCCGGGATAGTTCTTCCAGCGTGGTGAAATCGAGTTTGACGCGGGCGACACTCCCGTCGGCCAGCGGGACCCCGCCGTGTGTCGTCCCCGTCTGGACGCTGATCTTGCTGATCCCCTTGGGCGCCGTCCCGCTTTTCTCGAGTGCTTCCCGGTAGCCGTCCATAAAGGCGCGCAGTTCTTCCACCGTGCTGTTCTTTCCGCCGACCTCGCCGATCTCCCCGCCGACGGAGATCGTGATCCCCGTGGGTTCCAGGTCCCGGATCATCGTCGTGAACTCGGCGGCAAGGCTGTAGTTGAGCCTCTGCTGCTCCGATACCGTCGGCTCCTTCAGATCGACAAGGGTCGAGGTGTCGATGTCGATGTTGTAAAATCCGGCGTCGATCGCCTCCCAGATGAGGTCTTTGACGGCCTTGACCTCGGCCTCCGGATCTTTTGCATATCGCTTCAGTCCCACCTGGAAGTGGTCGCCCTGGAGGAAGAGCGGTCCCCGGTATCCTGTTTTGAGGGCCGCCGCGGCCACGGCACAGGTGTATTCCTCCGGCCTCTGGTAGGTGTAGTCGATCTCCGAGCGGGCGATCTCGAAGAGAACCGGCCCGACACCGGCGGCAAGCGCCGCCCGGAAGATCGCCTGGGCGGTTTCGTAAGTGAACGCGCGGATGTTGATCGCCGGTACGGTGAAACCGGAAACCTCCCCGCGACCCATCGCCTCGTAAAGCCCTTGAATCGACGCAACGTAGACGCCGGACGCCGCGGCGGTCCGCCGGATCAGCCAACGGGCGGCCTTGCGCACCTCCGCCTCCGATGCAAAGACCGCCGTTTGGATCAGATCGTCTATCAGCGCCTCGCGGAGCCTTGTCTCGTCGAGTATATCGACGTCACCCCCTCTGATCGTCAGAACACCGTCCAGGATCTTTTTCAGCGTATCCGTATTGTCGCAGATCATTTATCTCACCTCACCGATGCGAGCGAAAACCCTGTTTTGTCGGGCTTCTCGCCGGTTATGAATTTTGAGCCAGGAACTCCATGGCTTTCTCCACCTCGAACCGGCTTCCGATATAGATCGGACAGCGCTGGTCCAAGCCCTCAACCCGAAGCGAGAGAATCGGATCTGTCCCGTCCGTAGCGATCCCTCCCGCCTGCTCGATGATGAAGGCCATCGGCTGCAGTTCGAAGAGAAGCCGGAGCTTTCCCCGCGGACTCTTTTTCAGGGCGGGATAGGTGAAGATCCCACCCCGTTTGATCAGAACCTGGTTGATGTCCGGCACAAAACCACCGCTGTAACGGAGCTTGTATCCCTGCGCTTCCAGATATTCCAGATACTTGAGATGCCTTTCCGTAAAATCTTTTCTGAGTCCTCCGGGGCTGTAAAGCGAGCCGCGCTCCTCGAGCATAATGCATTCCTGTGATAGGACATACTCCCCTTCCCGGTTCAGGACGAACTCGTGAGTGCCCTTGCCCGCGGAATAGACCATCGTGATGAGCGGTCCGTAGGTAATGTAAAGGGCCGCCACCATCGAATCCTTGCCGCACGAGAAGATCGGCTCCTTGTGGATGCCGATGATGGTGCCGATGGAGAGGTTGGTGTCGACGAGAGAGGATCCGTCCAGCGGATCTGCCGTAACGAAATATTTCTCCTGGCCTTTTCCGATCTGAATGACCGCGTCCTGCTCCTCCGAGGCATACTCCCGGACAAAGCCCGAATATTCGAGCTGGTTTTTTAGGATATCATCGGCGTTCCGGTCGAGCGAGAGCTGATCTTCTCCGTAGAGGTTCTTGAAACCGGCCAGCTTCCGGTTTGATTCATGTATCTTGGCGGAGATATATTTCCCGGTAACGGCAATCTGCCAAATAAGACGACGGAGCTCTGTTTCCACGCCGGCCATCCACATATGGCGTCGTAGATCGACGACAAATCTGGTGTAATCTGATATCCCCTCTCCCATGATCTCCTCCCCGACTATCCCGATCCTATCGCTTGCACCATAGACGATCTTTCCCGGCGGAAAATGAGAGACGGTCTATGCCGCCACGTACAGACCCCGCTTCGTCTTTTTGATCCTTCCCTGTTTCTCGGCCCGATAGACAACGCTCCAGATCTGCCGCTCGGCAAGACCGGTCTTTTCCTTCAGCGCAGAGGTCGTGATACCCCCTTCGGTCCTGTTAACCAGCGAAACGATGGCATCCATCTGGGTCTCTTTTACTGCCTTCTGTTTACCGGGTTTAGCTTGCGCTTTCTTCGCCTTTCTCACGGGACGGGTGTTTTCTTGCAAAGGCTTTTCGTTATTTTTCTCCGGGGATTGCGAAAGCAATCCTTGAAGCTTATGGAAATAGGTCTTGACGAATGCCTCCGAACCCTCGATTTCGATCTCCTTCGTCATCGGATTGAACCTGATCCGCGATTTTTCCTCCATCAGATACCTCCTTTCGTTGTTTATATACATGTTCGTTCGAAAAACTTCGCAAGGTGAGTTTGCAGAAGAGTGTGAAATTTGTCAAGCATTTGATGAATGTTGATAAAAAAAGTGATCATAAATGGATATCCGTCCGCACCGTTTTCTCGCCGCTGGTATAGTCGTACCAGCCCTTGCCGGTCTTGCGGCCCAGATCGCCCGAGGCGACGAGCTTGCGGAGACTCAGAGCCGGCCGCCATTTGGGATCCTTGAAATTCTCCCAGAGGGTCTCCGCCACGGCAAGCCCGATTTCCAGGCCCACGAAATCCCCCAGTTCAAACGGCCCCATCGGATGGCCCAATCCGAACTTCAGCGCCTTGTCGATATCCTCGATAGTGGCCACCCCTTCGGCAAGGCAGTTGTAGACCTCGTTGCGCAGCGCCGCATTGACCCGGTTCACCAGAAAACCCGGTCCGTCCTTGACCAGCACGCCGACCTTTCCGATCGAGTCCGTGAGCTCCTTGATGACCCGGATCGTCGCATCGGACGTCTTGAGGGCCCGGATGATCTCCACGAGTTTCATGACCTGTGCGGGGCTGAAGAAATGCATGCCCGCGAACCTGTCCGGTCGCCGCGTCGCCGTTGCCAGATCCGTGATGGGAATCGACGACGTGTTGCTGGCAAAAATGACCTGCGGTGGGCAGAGTTCCTCCAACTGCCTGTAGAGGTCCATCTTGGCCTGCCTGTTTTCGATGATGGCCTCGATGATGAGGTCGCACTCCTTTGCCGCAGCCAGTTCCGTCGTCGGAACGATTCGCCCGATGATGGCCTCCTTGTCCGCCTCCGACAGCTTCCCCTTGGCGACCTGGCCCGTCAGGTTCTTTTTGATGGCGCCCATCCCCTTGGCGACGAGCTCGTCGGTGATGTCCCGCAGAACCACCCCGTATCCCGCCGCGGCTATGACCTGTGCAATCCCGGAGCCCATGAAGCCGGCGCCGACCACCATGATCCTTCTGATTTCCATGTTCCTGTCTCCTTAATCTCTCAGGGTAAATTCCCCGAAGCTTGCTTCGTTCCTCTTGGTCTTAGATACCCCGCAGCTTGCTGCGGGGAGGTTTCATGTGTGCCCGGCATGGGCAGCAGCTTGGGGGTGCAAGTCCCCTGCAGGTCCTGATGGTGGAAACTGTTAGCCGAAGGCAAGGGCGTCCATCGCGAGA
>Ga0209212_1002445_pt1 | contig 26360 bp, 5 predicted proteins | sample RifGroC2_FD_183996 | JGI IMG/M metagenome (GOLD analysis project Ga0209212, IMG submission 183996) | Groundwater microbial communities from Rifle, Colorado, USA - Groundwater C2 (SPAdes) (version 2) | ecosystem: Environmental > Aquatic > Deep subsurface > Groundwater | place: Rifle, Colorado... | reverse complement strand
GGATACGGCCTGGGGCCCAAAAACCTACAACGAAGCCAACGAACACGACCGCGCCACGTCAATAGCCATTGACAGCGCCAACAACGTCATCGTAGCCGGCAATGTCACCATGGGTGACGGCAGCAAACATATCCACATCGTCAAATACAGCGGCACCAACGCGGGTGAAGTCCTATGGGAACACACCTACGCTCCAACTACTCCGGTGGCCCACAGCTACGACATGGTCACCTCGATCGCGATCTACGGCAACAACGTCTATGTAGCCGGCCTGGCGCGCATATCCGGCAACACCGACGACGACATCCTCATCCTGAAATACGACAACACAAAAACCGGTGACAATCCACCCGTAACAGCGGTCGTCTATAACCACACCGAAACTCAGGACGATTCCGCCTATATCGCAGCAGGCGAAAATGGGGTAGCTGTTATCGGCAAGACCTGGGACGGCGCAGAATTCGACATGCTGACCCTGAAATACGACCTTGACCTCACCGACGCCACCAAAAAGGTCTGGCAGCACAGCTCACCCGGCGGCAATACCGCCGGCAATAACGGTTCCTGGGGCAGATACGTCAAGATCGATTCAGACGGCAACGTCATTGCCAGCGGCTTTGACATCTCCGCCAGCTCCGACAAGGACATCTATACTGCAAAATACTGCGACAACGCCACCCCTGCCACCTGTAACGGCGCAACGCCAGGCGCACTGCCAGGAGCACTGGCCTGGGAACGGCGCTACCAAGGCAGCTTTAGCGACGACGTAAAAGACCTGGCCATCGATGCGAACAAGGATGTCTACATCACCGGCGTAACCTCGCCCATGGCATCCAGCACCGACTTTTACACCGCCAAATACAACGGCTCAAACGGCACCCTGGCCTGGGAGGCCAAAACCGACGGAGGCAGCATCATCGACATGGCCAATGCCCTTGTCGTTGATAACAGCGGCGAGGTCTATGTGACCGGCTACGCCAAACAGAACGGCTTCGACACCATCCAGACCATGAAGTACCGGAAAAATGCCACCACCGGGCGCCTGCTTTGGCAGCAGACCTTTAAAAACCCCGACTTCCCTGACCTGCTTGACATTCGCGGCACCGGCATCGGCCTTGCTGCGGGCGGTGTGGTGGTGACCGGCTGGGCCTCCAACCTGAGCACGCCAAGCATTGACAGCGGCAGCGCCACAACAGGGAGCACCACCACACTCCAGGACACCAGCAAAACCTGGACAGCTTCCCAATATGTCAACTACTACCTGAAAATCACGGAAACCAACCCTCCTGCCGGCACCAACAAAGGCCAGATCCGCTTGATTACCGGCACCGGCAGCGACGAAACCCTGACGGTAACTCCCGGCTTCCCGGTTGCGGTCAGCGCTGGTGACAGCTATGAGATCTACTCCCTGGACACCGACTACTATGCCCTCAAGTACGAAAAGGGCACCCTTGACCGCCCGACCGACCTGAGCGCGGCAACCCTCTCCAACAGCTCGATACGCCTGGCCTGGACAGACAACTCCAGCACGGAAACCGGCTTCAAGCTGGAGCGCTGCAAGGGCAAAGGGTGCGACTTCTCGGCGCTGGATGCCACCATAACCCTTGATCCCGATACTGTCAGCTACGACGACACAGGACTTGACCCCGACAGCTACTATTACTACCGGGTTATGGCCTACACCACCACCCCGGCCGAGAACAGCGGCTATAGCAACAGTGTCCGCGCTGTGACCGTATTCCTCAGCTATCCCATGCCGTTGGCCGCCAACATCTTCACCTACAACGGACCAGGCAACCAGGAAGATACCTCACCGGCCGTGGCGATAGGACCGGACAACAACCCGGTTGTTACCGGCCGCAGCAACATCTGGGATGACGACAGATACACCTTTGACTATTACACCATCAAACTGGACCGAACCAAACTGAGCCTTCCCGAAGGCAAACTTTGGTCAGCCAAATATGACGGCGGCCAGGCGGACAATGACGAAGCCACCTGCCTGGCGGTGGACAAGGACAACAAGGTCATCGTATCCGGCGACTCGATTCTTCCTCCCATAGACGGCGTGGAAAACATGAGCGTCCTGATGACCTTGAAATACCTGAACCCTCCTGCTGTGGACGGCCTCAACAACCCGACCCACAGCTGGTCCGATCAATACAACGGCCCCGGTGAAATTGACGATCACGCTACAACAGTCGCCACCGATGCGTCCGGCAACTTTGTGGTGGTAGGGCATGGTACAAAGGATGCAGGCAATCACCAGGAAATCTACCTGGTCAAGTACAACGCCGACAACAGCCGGGCCTGGGCCGGTGAACTTTATGATGCCGGGGAAATCGGCAAACCCGCCGCAGTGGTCTTCGGAGCAGACGGCAACATCTTTGTCACTGGTCAGCAAAATGCCGGCACCGCCCTGGCCCCTGACTTTAACATCTTAACCATCAAATACTGCGGCAACAGCGACCCTGCCAAATGCAACGGCAAAACCCCCGGCCAGATAATCTGGTCCCACATCTACGACAGTTCCCGGGGCAACGACTATGCTGATGCAATGACCATTGACAGCAGCAACAATGTCTACGTCACCGGCACTGCCGTGAACAGCGTCGGCAATCAGGACTTCTACACCATAAAATTTGACGGTGCGGTAAACACCGAGACTCCGGACAGGATACTCTGGTCAGGCAAGGGACTTGCTACGGACGGTTCTGAATCAGGTGAAGCTGTAGCGGTCAAAATAGATCTACTAAGCGGTGACGTTTTAATAGCCGGCACAACCCTGACCGATCCGGGCAACCATGACTTTGCCCTGATCAGATACAAGTCGAACGGCGATTTAATCAAAAAGAAGGTGCTGCTCCGCCCGGACAATGATGATCACGTCGTCAACATGGCGCTGGACGCCTCGGGTAATGCCTTTGTGGCCGGGAACACCAGCAACGGCAACGGCACCGCCAGCATGACCATCCAGTTTGATGCAAACAGCGACGTAATCCAGTCTGTTATCTACAACGCCTCCAGCGCCCAGGAAGATGTTACCACCGCCATTGCCGTCAACAATCTGAATGATGCGTTTGTGGTTGGCACCACCAGAAATGCCAGCATTGACTACCTGCTGTACAAGGTGCCGGTCTGGCCGGTACAGGCACCAGCGCCGGTAACGGTAACCAGCGGCTACACGAACCTGGCCTTTGCCTGGCCGGCCACCTCCACTGCCACCGGCGTTTCCTATAAGGGAAAGCGGGCCGACGGGGACTGCTCAGAAAACAAACCATTCGGGGAAGAATTTGCGATTCCTTCCAACAGTTACAGCGTAAGCAGCTTGCCGCATAATACCACTTACTGTTACGCCTTCAAAACATCCACCGGATCCGGAGACTCTCGCTGGGTTCCAGTAACCGCTGCAACCGCAACACCGGCACCGCCGACCGCAACCACCACCACTACCGGTGCCGGTATAACAACTGCCGCGTTCAACACCACTACTGCAACGGTAAACTGGACAGCCAATACCACCGGCCACACAGGTTTCGAGATAGAACGCTGCGAGGATTCTACTGCAACAGAGGCTTGCACAAACTTCAGCCACCTTTATACAGCATCAGCAATCGATACCAGTTACCGTGATTCCTCGGTCTGCTCAGGCAAAGTCTACCGCTATCGGGTCAAGACGCTGGGCAGTGGCTGGGAGTCTGGCTGGTCTGTCACTGCCGGAGTTATCACCCCGGCTTTTGACAATCTCGTTGTTGACTCCGGCTTCGAGGCTCCGAACCCGACAGAAGTAGGTTGGAGACTGCTCTACGGCTCAATAACCAATGGCATTTCCTTCGACACCAGCGAATTTCATAGCGGCAGCACCAGCCTGAAACTGGACGCGACCGGCGCCCAGACCGGGCTGGCCATCGGCCGGCGGCAGGTGGTCAACGTTTCGCCAGGCGGCAGGTATCAACTATCTGCCTGGTTCAAGTCCAATCTGAATGCCGGTGGAACGGTACAGTGTCAAGTGGCTGAAATTAACAACGCCTGGGGCACAGATCCGGCTCCGATAGAGCTTAGCGGCACCAGTGACTGGACCAACGTCACAGCTACCATATCCATTCCGGCTTCTCCGGCGATTCCGGCGCCGCGTCTGATCTGCCGCACCGGCGGAACAGCTCCCACCGGTACCGCCTATGTGGACGACGTTACCTTGGTGCCGATCCTTGATCCTGCATCTGCTGCCTACTCCGAATCCCAGGTCAATCTGACCTGGAAAGAAAGCTACATGGATGAGACCGGCTATGAAATCTGGCGTTGCAAGACTGCAGATGCCGCTACATCCTGCGCTGACGGCGACTATGTGAAGATCGAGACGACCCCGTCTAATTTCAGCAGCTACGGCAGCGCCGGACTTGAGCCGAATGCCTGGTACCGCCACAAGATCCGTGCGGTCAAGGATGCCCCAGGCGCATGCAACAACGGCTGGATTGGCCCATACTCGGCAGTGGTCGGCCCGACCCAGACACTTTACACCAAACCGACACTATCCAAGACCATTGCCAACACTACCCAGGTCAATCTTTCCTGGAACGATACCACCTCAGCCGAATCTTCGTTTCTGATGCAGCGCTGCACGGGTGCCGGCTGTACCTTCGACGCCGGGCATAATCTGGTTGAGAACACACGTCCCTGGGGATTGGACATGGGTACGGCCCAGACCTGGTCCGATACGGACGTCTGCACCTCAAGCGACTACCAGTACCGGGTGAAACCGGTCAACAACGGTATCCAGTCCGCCAGCGGTTCCTGGAGCAAATCTGCCCCGCTGGTGGTGAGCAACTTCCGGCAGGACTTCATTACCAGGGTCAAGATCCTGGGGAATGCCGCCGGTTATCCCGGCATGAAAAACGACTTCTCCGACATCCGCTTTTATGACGAGATCGCCAAAAAGGAACTGCCGTACTGGATCGAATCCAAATCCGACACCAACTGGGCGATTGTCTGGCTCAAGACCGGTTCCGGCAATAGCATCAACCTGTATTATGGCAATGGTGCAGCCGCCAGCGCCAGCAACCTGGCCAATGTTTTCGGCAGTGGTGTTAAGGCCATCCTTCCTTTCAATGAGACGCCAACCTACAACGGTTACAGCTACGACATGAGCGGTCTGGATAATTACGTCAGGTTATATTATTCTTCCCCCTATGGTGTTGCCGACCCTGGTGTTTTAAAGCTTGGCCCCGATTCCGGCAATGTACTAAGTACAAATGGAACTAATAACAAATACGGATACAAACACTACGCATGGGGGGGACTGAATCTTCCCACGGGTGGCACCGCCACGATCGAGGCCTGGATCTATCCATATGCCACCCAGACCAACGGCTTGTATAACGGCATCGTCTCGTTCGGAAGTGACGCCACGGCGCAAAGGGTTTATCTCTCTTTGCAGGATAACGGCCGACCGGCCACCTTGACCGCTAGTAATGATTTTGTCCCAAGTACAGGCCCGCAGGCGGTGTTCAATGCCTGGAACCATATCGCCGTAGTGCTGAACGGTACCACTACCGCGACCCTCTACATGAACGGAGTGCCGGTCTCTGGAACCCTTTCGGGCGGTCTGGTCCCGAATTTGCAAAACACATCTGGCTATTTATTTGTGGGTGCCGATCGTGACGGAAGGGCGTTTAACGGCCTCATTGATGATATCCGTATCTATAACCGCGCCCTGACCCCCGCTGATTTCGCCATGCGCTATGCGCAGGCCCTCCCTGCGGTCACAGTTGGAGCGCCTGTTGCGTCAACCCCCTTCAGTAGCACCTGGGGAGATGATGACAGCTATTACAGCAATACTCTGCCGGTCACTATGGCAGCCCCGGTGCCGCCCACCAGTCTCAATGCGGTGGCCAACAACGAGACCCAGATTACTCTCACCTGGACTAACAAAACCTCGGATCAGACCGGTTTCAAGATCTATCGTTGCAGCGGCAGCGGCTGCTCCTTTGCTGCCACTCCCGACTACACGATCGCCAATACCGCCGCCATCAACACCACGGTCACCTATGTGGACAACACCGGCCTGGTTCCCGGCACGCTCTACAAATACAAGGTACAGACATACAAGACCGGCGTGACGTGCCCTTGGGAAAGTGCTGAAGACACATCCCCAACCAATAAAAGCGCCACCCCGCCATTGACAGCGCCCAGTGGTCTGGCCAGGACCTACACCATAGCCACAGATTGCAATGACCTGCGCTTTGTGGATAGCGACGGCACAACGCCGCTTCCTTACTGGCTCGAATCCGGCTGTAATACTGCCCGCACCAGGCTGACAGTCAAAATCCCGTCCATACCGAACGGCTCCAAACAGATTTCTCTGCTGTACGGCAATCCAGCTGCCGCTGCAAAGAGCGACGGTATCAACACGTTCCAATTTTTTGAGGACTTCAAAGGTTCAACTGTTGACCTGACCAAGTGGACGATAACCGGTGGTGATGCCGTTGACAGCATGACTAATACCGGTATGAGCATTTCAGGCGGCTTTCTTCATGGCGGACAAAGCGGGGTTTTTAACTCTCGAGCAACGTTTGCATCAGGCCAATCATTACAGGCCAAGGTCAAGATTAATAGTTTATCTCAATATAACACTCCCGCACCAATATTATCTCTTTATCAGGATACTTCGCACTATTCCGCATGGACAGGTTATTCAAATGGTTTTTTGAGGTTTTCCAATTACAACTCAACCAATCAGGACAGTCCTGCTCCAACAGCGCCTGCTGCGATCACGGACAACCTTATCTATACCCTTGCTATGAATGACAATGGCACCGTTATTCCGCAGATCTACGATGTTGAACCAAACGTTATGGCCAATTATTTTGCTCCAGCGGCTCAGAGCGCAAGCTACACCTCTGCCGTGATACGATTTGGCGGCAATGCCTCTTACCCGTTTAACTTTGACTGGGACTGGATCCGGGTCAGAAAAACGTCATCCACCGTCAATGTCTCCTTTACCCTGCTGGGGAGTCCGGCATCCTCTGCCTACAACGTACCGGATGGCTTAGGCGGCAACGAAACAGGCACCTGGGGCGTCAAGCGCACCCTGACCTTGACCAACAGCGGTACCTCAGCAGCCAGCAACTGGCAGGTGGACATGGACAGTTTCACTGCCGTCACCGGCAGCGCCACTGCTGGTTCCAGCAAGACCGTTCTGGAAGACACCTCCAAGACCTGGACCGTTAACCAGTGGGGAGGCTATTATCTGAAGATGACCGGCGGTACCGCTGGAAATATCGGTCAAATCATACCGATCACCGGCAACACACCGACGGTTCTATTAATTAACCCGGCGCTCGCCAACAGCATCGCTGCCGGCGACAGCTACCAGATCCTCGGTAGCACGGGCGGCACCTTTCTGGACACCACGGTACTGGCCAATGATCAGATCCAGCTCAGCTGGACCAACAGCACCGTATCAGAGACCGGCTATATAATCGACCGCTGCGACAACACCGCCAACAGCGGCAACTGCGCCACCACCTTCAGCGTGGAGAAGACCTTCACCCCGCTTGGGACCGGAGTCACCTTCTACATCGACCGGGACATCAAACGGAACAACGCCTACTGTTACCGCCTGGCAGCCACCAGGTCCACCGCACCCACCTGGACCACGTCGGTCTCCGGCACCAGCTGCGAACCTGCCCGCCAGCAGCAGGCCCCTGTGCTGACCGTCTCCGGCTCCACCAGCCAGATCAACCTGAGCTGGACCGAGACCGATTTTGTCTCGGAGAGCGGCACGGCCACCGGCGGCTCCACCACCACCCTGGTGCATAGTGGCAAGACCTGGGGCACCAACCAGTGGGCCGGCTTCTACCTGAAGATAACCTCCGGCTCGGCCAGTGGTCAGCTCAAAAAGATTACCGGCAACACCAACAACACCCTTACGGTCGGAGTAGCCTTCAGTGTTGCTGTTGCCAGTGGCAACGGCTACCAGATCATTCCTGCCGACGGCAACGGTAATGTCACGTCCGGCATTATCGGCGAATATGGCTACGAGATCGAACGCTGCGCCGGTATCGACTGCACCCCCACATCTGCCGACCGCATCGCCACCCTTGCGCCCAACGCAGCACGAACCTACACCGATCCGCTGTGCAGCGGCACCTACAACTACAAGATCCATGTGGTCAAGTACGGCCCGAATGGCGCCCCGCTGACCGCAGCGGCCGATACCTGGCCCGATTACAGCAACAAGGCAGAGGCCAGCATCAACTCGGCCCCGGTGCCGACACTGGTCAAGGCGACGCGCATATCCGAGTCTCAGGCCACGCTCACCTGGCAGGACAACACGGTTGATGAAACCTCGTTCAATATCTACCGCTGCAAGGATGTAGGTGGTGTTGCCTGCACCAACTTCACCCTGCTCGGCACGTCACCATCCATATCAGGCACCGGTTCAACTGGCACTTACAACGACACCAAGGATATGGCCCAGGGTGCTACTTATCGCTATCAGGTCAAAGCCACTGGCACCGGCGCGGTTTGCCCCACATGGGAGAGTGTGGCCGGCACACCCGACCCTGCAGTGTACCCATCTGGCGATGTTTATGCGACCACCACGGTATCGCTCCCAGGCACCTTGATGGTTACCGCTGACAATACTACCAGCGCCAGCATTGCCTGGGGCGACACCACCACCACAGACTCCGGTTTCATCCTGGAGCGCTGCGCCGGTGTCGGCTGCACCGACTTCACCCCGGTGAGCAGCCTGGCAAACGGATCCGTCAAGCGTAACATCAAGGTATTCTATCCATTTAATAACAGCCTGAAGGACACCACCGGCAGTGGTCTCGACCTGAGCGGCACCGCCACCCTGAGCAGCAGCGGGGTGACCTTTGCCAATGCTACTGACAGCTTGAAGAGCCCTGTTACGAACATACTCAACACCGATAACCATGCCATAGAATTTGACTTCAAGATCAATGCGGTGCCAACGGCGTGGGCCCGCGTATTCGGCTATATGCCGACCGACAACGGCGGCAGCGACCGCAGCCCTGGTATCTGGGTCAGGCCGAACGAGAAAAGACTGCATTGGCGTTACCATGACAGTGCCAGGAAAAATGTCGGAGTCGATAGCCTGGGGGTTGAAGGCGAGGCAGGCACCGAGTTCACCCTTAACCAGTGGTATCATATTCGTGGTGAGAAGTCGGGGAGCAGCTTCAAGATCTACCTGGATGGCAAGCTGATCATCAACCGGACGGACATCCCCAATCCCAAGTTCGCCGGCAACGCCCAACTGCTGTTCGGCTATGACGGCGCCTCCAGTGCGGCCAATGTCAGTATCAAGAATTTCAACATTGATGACGGGGTGACCTCCACAGCCACCACACGCTACAAGGCCTATTACACCTTCAACAGCACCCTGGCTGACTCGTCCGGCAATGGACTGGACCTTGTCAGGACCGGTGGCGGGTCTGCATATTATGTAAATGGCGGATTGAATTTTAATGGCAGCCTCAGTTATACCAGTCCGGTGACCGGCATTCTCGATACGGACAGCCATGTCATTGAATTTGATCTGAGGTTAAGCAATACCAGCACCGCCTTGACCAAGATCTTCGGCTACAGCCCGACCGACAACAACGGCAGCGACCGGAGCCCGGGCATCTTCATCAATCCGAATGCCTATACCCTGCAGTGGCGCTACCACGACAGTGTAAAGAACGATGTGGGGGTGAGTGCGCTGGGCGTGGACGGCGAGGGCGGCACCCCCCTCACCCAGAACCAGTGGTTCAGGATTCGCGGCGAGAAATCAGGCAGCAGTTTCAGGATTTTTGTGAACGGCAGGCTGGTGGTGGACCGCAACGACCTGCCCAATCCCAAGTTCAGCGGTGCGGCCCCGCTTTACTTTAGTGGCACTAACCTGGTTACCATCAAGAATTTCAGCATAGATGGCAACATCCAGTCCATCGACACATCTGAATGCGCCAACACCACCTACAGCTATCGCCTGCGATCGCTGCAGGACGGCTTTGCCTCGGCCAAGGTCAGGATCGACAACTTCAGAGCCAACTTCCCGACCCGGGTGATTATACCGGCCTCTTTTGTCGCTGGGCGGGACCGGTCGCAGATCACGGACCTGCGCTTCTATGATTACACCGACAAGGCGGACATCCCCTACTGGCTGGAGAATACCTCGCCGGACGGTACGGCCCTTGCCTGGATCAAGACTCGCAGCAGCAACACCATCATGCTCTATGCCAACAAAAGCGTGGCTAACGCTGCAAATGTAAGCGACGGGACCAAGGTTTTCGAATTTTTTGATGACTTCACCACCTTGGACAGCACCAAATGGAGCAAGTCCGATCCAACCGCCGCTATCACAGTAGATGGGACCGGGCGCGGCTCAGTGCGGATCAACACCGGGGCCATCTACAGCAATACCACGCTTGTGCCGTCCCCGCAGAGTCGCGTTATCGAGATGAAGAGTCAATGGACCGGCACGGTTACGAATTATTCACAATTGACCCTTTCCAATTACCAATATTTCCTCAGCGGCAACTCAAATGCCACGGCCTATTCCATCAACCGGCTCCAGGCCGATGGTCGCTTGCGTGCCCAGTCTGGTGATGGCAGTGTCGCCGGCCACAATGTGGTCAGCGAATACTATCCGAATCTCAGCGGATCACCGCTCGCCCTGCTGGGAAGTGACAGCATCATCGGTATGGAGTTCCAAGGCAGCGGCAATATCAGCTATTACAGCAAGGACCCCGCCACGTATGCAGACTTCGGGCGTACTACCCGGGCGGCAACCGTTACCATGCAGGACACAGCCAAAAACTGGGAAGTCAACGCCCTGGCCGGAAAGACCCTGCAGATTACCTCCGGCGCCAACATCGGTCTCAGCCGGAGCATATTGAGCAATACAGCCACCAGCATCGCCGTAGCCACCCTCACAGCGGAGACAGGCCTGTACAGCGCCGGCACGCCGTTCCCATATTTTTTTGCGCCAGGCGATACCTACCAGATTGTCGAAACGGCTGAGACCGGCAGCGCCACCGGCCCGTGGAGTACCCCATCCTACCTGTTCCTCGGCTCATACCTCGGTTCAGGGGTTGGCACATCCGGCGGGCCGACAGCCGATAATACCGATATCATCATTGATTGGGTGCGGGTACGCCCCTATGCGTCACCGGAGCCGATCGGCACCATCGAGTCCAGTCAGGTCATCCCTGCCCTTGATCCAGGCCAGGGTGGTTCCGGCAGCTGGACATCCGGCTCACCGGTTACGATCGGCAACTTCCAGCCCAACTACCAGACCCGGCTGGAGATCCGCAAGGCCGTCGGCATGAAAAACGACTTCTCTGACATTCGTTTCTTCGACACCACTGCCCGTGTGGAACTGCCCTACTACTTCGAGAGCATAACTCCTGACGTCAAGGCCGTTGTCTGGCTCAAGACCGGCGCCACCAACAGCATTGTCATGTACTACGGCAATCAGACCGCTGCATCCACTGCGATCACCGCCGCCAGCATGTTTGACTTTTACGAGGACTTCACCACCCTGGATGCCTCACGCTGGGCCAGATCGGCAACAACCGTGGGCATTTTCAAGGGCACAGCCGGGGCCGGCAGCAGCGCTACAAACCTGCAGGACGACGGCAGCAGCACTGGCGGCCTTTGCACCGGTGCCACCTGGACCGCTGATTGTTACAAAGACTACTATCTGCTGATCATGAACGTGACCGACCAGTCGCGTAGCGCCAACCTGGGGCAGTACCGCAAGATCTCCGCCTCCAGCACCGATCGGCTGATAACCTTGGACGTCCCGTTTGACGTGGCAATTGGTGCCGGCGACACCTATCAGATCACCTACGACCCGACCAACCCTGCCAACCTCTCGGATGCGGCCATTACGGGCAGTCACACCATGACCGTAACCAAGGGTGCTCTATACAGTAAACAGCCGGTGATCAGCGGGTCGCCAATAGGCTATGTCTTTGAGATGAAGAACAAATGGACCACCAGTGCCAGTAAGGGCGGGGGGCTCAGCGTCTCCAATTCGCAATATGCCACATCAAGTAATGGTAATGATTACAACGAGATGTTTTTCGCTCATGCCGACCTGCGCCTTCAGGCCGGCGGCCTGCAGGCCATCGGGAGCAATGGTCTGGCAAAAACCTGGAATGTGGGTTCTCCCATGATGACCGGCAGTGTGTCGTCGGGCGGCAATACCTACACCAACGTTGTGGACCGCGACTGGATCTCCGCCATTGAATTCCGTGGTTCCAAGGATATCTATTACTCTAACAGGGATCCGCTGACCAGCGAGGTCCGCTACTACATGGCGCTCAACAATGCAAGCGGTGTCTGGGCACCTCTGAACCCCTACCCGGCGGCAACAGCTCCCTATATCTTCCTTGGGCACATCTGGGGCGAAAATGCCAGCACAACAGCTCAAGCCCCGCTGAATGTGGACTGGATACGGGTACGCAAGATCGCCTATCCCGAACCGAGCGCCTTTGTTACCACCTCGCAGTTCCCGACGCTGAACACCGGCACAGGTGGTTCTGGCAGCTGGACCATTGGGACCCAGCTCAGGATCAGCAACTTCCTGGCGGACTACCAGACCAGGATGACCATATCCGCCGCACAAGCTGCGGCCATGAAATCCGACTTCTCCGATCTGCGCTTCTATGACACTGTTGCCCAGAAGGAACTGCCCTACTGGATCGAGGGCAATGTGAATCTGGGGGCAATACCAGTTCTTTCCAATAACGGCGGCGGCGTCTGGAAGCTGCGGGAGCCGGTAACAATCACCAATTACCAGCCCAATTTTGTGACCAGGGTCATCATCCCAACCGCATCGCTGGCGGCCATGAAATCCAATCTGGCTGACCTGCGCTTTTATGATTACACGGCAAATGAGGAATTGCCGTACTGGGTGGAGAGTGTCTCCAGCAGTTCCTCAACAGCCAAGGTCTGGATCAAGACCGGAGCATCCACTGCCAACACTATTGCCATGTATTACGGTAACGCGCTCGCGACTTCCCCGGCAAACAGCACCAAGGACGCGGTTTTTGGTACCGGTCTGGTTGGCTACTGGCCGTTTGAAGAGGCAAAAACCACGGCAGGAAACATTTCAGACGTCAGCGGCAGCGGCTTGAGCGGAGTACTTAACGCCGTGCCTGCCGGCTACGGAGTGGTGACCGGCAGCAAATTCGGCAACGGCCTGAGTCTGGACGGGGCAGCCGGTTATGTCTCGGTTGCCGACAGCGGGGCCGGCTCACCGTTACGCATCGACGGCTCAATGACTGTCGAGTTCTGGTACAAGCACGACAAGACCAATGTCCAGAACGCCATGCTGCTCAAAAAGGCCGATGCCACCGGAAACATCAACTACAGCTTCTATGTGGACGGACTGGCGAATGACACCTACCGCAACCTGATTTTCAGGGTTACCAGCGGAGCAGGGTCCACAAACATAACCGCACCGGTAAGCGGCATCGCCAACGACAAACTGATGAGCGATGGCAACTGGTACCACCTGCTTGGCAGGTACAACTCATCCACCGGAGTCATTGAAGTATTTATCAATGGCGTGAAGACCGCCACTGCTAACGGCACATCCGGGATCAGCGCCAAAAATGCTGATGGTGAATTGCGCCTGGGCCGCACCTCCGGCACCGGAGCAAACTATCTGAAGGGAATGATCGATGAAGTGCGCATCTACAACCGCGCCTTGACCGATCCCGAGATTGCTGCCCGCTCCGCCGCGAACATGCCGTCGGTAACAGTGGGCTACCCGCCGGTCTGGATACGCACCGGTCAGTTCAACAGCATTGCCATGTATTATGGCAACCCAAGTGCAACGGCATCTCCTGACAATGATGGCAACAAGGTCTTTGATTTCTTCGAAGGGTTTGACTCCATTGACGGCTTGAAATGGGGGGTTACCGGAGCCGCTTCAGCCAACAGCAGCAAGCTGACGGTTACGAGCGGTGCAGTTTACAGCAAGGCGCCGATCCTTCCATCGCCCCAGAACCTCAGGTTTGAGATGAAAGGGAACTGGCAAAACGTTACCAACGGCGCTTATGGCGGTCTTGCTCTTGCCGATGTATCAGGCACCTATTCCATGAACGGCAATAACAACAAGCTGGCATACCTCATTGATGGGGATACTGCGAGTACGATTCTATATCCATATGGCGCCGACGGAACCGGCGCTGATCCAACCAATATGTACAACATTATCGGCCCTGGCGGAACTACATCCACGGCCGGCATGCTGTATAACGGCGGAACCAGCGTTGCTGAACAGACAATCAGAAAACCGGAAAGCGGTTTCTGGTCGATGCCGGACGGATCGAATATCACCGACATCTATATAAAGGGCAAGACCGCTTCGGGCGGCCATAGCGACTTCCACGTCTATAATGCCAGCAACCAGGATATAGCCAGGGTTTATAACAGGACTGAGACCGGGGCGTGGGTAGCGATCACGCCTACGTCCGGGATATATGATGTGCGATTTAACAAATATGGCGCACTGGATGAATATGGTGATGTAACCCAGGTGAAGCCGGGAATTACCGGTTACAATCCTGGCACAGAAGGGCAGACAATTATTGAATTCACTCCTGAAGGCAAGCTGCAATATCTGATCAAGGGGTCTGATAATTCCGAATTGAAGCGTTATACGGTCTCTGGCGCCTGGAACAGTGCTCCCTATCTCTGGCTGGGTTACTTCAAAGGGGCCAACTCCGCAGCCGAAACCATTGACACCATGACCGTGGACTGGGTACGCGCCCGGAAGTATTCGGCAATCGAACCGGTTGTCATAAGCGACGCCATTGGCGTTAACCAGGAGGCCGCCCCGGAGACGTACCAGTTCCTGAACAGCTGGGGCAGCGGCTATTCCAATACGGTTACCTTCACCACGCCGCAGGTGGCCAATCTGATAAGCAACCCTGATTTTGAGGGGGGCACCGAGAAATGGACCGTGGGCAGCGGCGCGTCCGGCGACGCCTCCGTCGCGGTCAGCGGCATAAGAAGCCTGAAGATATCAAAATCCATGGCGCAGAATACATCCGAAACGGTCAGCACCACCTTGCCGCAGCTGACGCCTGGCGGCAGCTACACGTTGACCGGCAACATCAAGGCCAGCCTGAGCAACGGCTATGCCTTCTGCCGTCTGGCGGACAGTGCCGGCAACAACGTTGGTCAGGGTTCTCCCGAGTTCGATCTTGTGTCAAATGCCAACATGCAAATCTGGACCAAGCATGATACCGGCATACCTGCTGCCTCCAATACGACCGGGCTTAACGGCAACATTCCGCTGGGGCTGGCAACGAATCAGTCTGGCGACATCGGCTCTATACAGAGCCAGGGCATCATTGTCGATGACGGCGGCGTTTACCGCACATGGTACACCGGCAATGACAATGGTGCCAGTGGTGCCTGGCGTATCTTTTACGCCACCTCCAGCGATGGTGGAGTAACCTGGGACAAGCTGAACAACACGATTGCCGCGCCTTCCAACACCACCGGCAGCAATGGCCAGATTCCGCTGGGAACCAACGATGCCAATATCGGAGACAGGGTGCATACCTATGCCTCCTCCAGTGTAATCAAGGATCTGAATGCCCCTGCCGGTGAAAGATACAAAATGTGGTATTCCGGCCATGACGGTAGCAGGTGGCGTATCTACTACGCCACATCGCCGGATGGTCTTATCTGGACCAAGTACGACAACACCATCCCGGAAAATTCGGATACAACCGGGACCCGGGGCCGCATTCCGCTTGGCACAACAGGCAACAACAAGGGAGACAGCAGCGCAGCCTTTGCCCCGAGCGTGATCCAGCTAGGTCCAAACTCCTATCAGATGTGGTATGCCGGTGCGGATGATGCATTCACGTATCGTATCTACCATGCCACTTCCACCGATGGATTGACCTGGACCAAGGTCAATAACGATGTCCCGGCCAACTCCAATGCAGCCAGCGATTTTGGCCGCATACCGTTTGGCACAACCAGCGCCGGCAAAGGAGATGTTGTTGAGATTCGCTTTCATTCGGTTATCAAGGATGATGCGGCTCCTGCTGCCGCGCGTTACAAGATCTGGTACTCCGGAAAGGATGATAATGCGGATACGGCAGCCAGAAGGCTTCGCATCTATTATGCCGAATCCCCGGATGGTCTGGTCTGGACCAAAAAAGATAACACCATTCCCGGCATCTCGGATGGCAGCTCCAGCAATGGGCGCATTCCTGTGGCAAATACCGGAACAGGAGATCCGTCTGGGGCTTTTGCGCCAACCGTAGTCAAGGTAGACGCCTCCACTTACAAAATGTGGTATGCGGGCATGGACGGAACAGCATCACCCCTGCGGCGCATCTATTATGCCACCTCCACTGATGGCCTGGCCTGGACCAAGCAGAACAACAACATCCCAAATACTTCCGATACAACGGGCAAAAACGGCAGCATCCCGCTCGGTGCCAAGCCGGGTGATTCCAGTCATGTAATCGGTGCGGCCATTATCAAGGATAATGGTCTGTACCGGATGTGGTATGGAGCTCAGGATGGGGTCAACTGGCGGGTATATTATGCCTCTTCTCCTGATGGGCTGACCTGGACCAAGCTGAACAGTAAGATCCCTGACGTTCTTGATATCACAGGCCAGTCTACCGACGGCCGACTTCCCCTAGGCAGTGCCGGTAGCGGGGACAGCCATGACACCTTTGCCCGCAGTGTAATCATCGACAATTCTGCTCCAGCTGCTTCACGTTACAAGATGTGGTATGGCGGAAGTTATGATGGCACTAACTGGAGAATTTACTACGCGTTTTCTTCGGACGGATTGAACTGGTCCAAGTATGATAACAGCAAGCCAACAGGAACTTGTGACGGTACTTGTCTGGCCAATGGTCAGCTGCCACCTGGAGGTGCCGGTAAAGGTGATAGTGCCAGTTTGACTGGACCTTATGTCATCCAGGAAAGCCCGACCTCCTATAAGATGTGGTATTCAGGCAGCACAGATAATGCTAACTGGCGGGTTTTTTACGCCACCTCCACGGATGGCATAACCTGGACCAAGCTGGACAACTCTCTGCCCTCTACATCCGGAAGCATACTTGAACCTATGGATGCCGGTTCAACACCAACCAATGGCAATGGTCGTCTCCCATGGGGAAGCACTGGCAAGGGCGACGCCGCTTCGGCCATATACCCGGTTGTTTTCAAAGAGAATGCGACGCTCTACCGGATGTGGTATGCCGGCAAAGATGGTTCCGGTGTTTGGCGCATTTATTATGCTACCTCCGCGGATGGCCTTAATTGGACAAAGCAGAATAATACCAGTCAGGCTGATTCGGATGTTTCAGGCACTTGGGGCCGATTGCCGCGCGGAACCACAGGCAAGGGGGATGTCTCTCATGTCTATATTCCGACGCTTATACAGGATGGCTCAACCTATCGTATTTGGTATGGCGGGCTCGGCGGCAACTGGCGCCTCTTCAGTGCCAGCCTTGCCCCCAACAACATCAGCACCGCCAACGACAACCTGTGGCATTCATTCAGCCTGCCGGTAACACTCAAGAACACAATGGGCAGCACTGCAATGGATGGTAGCAACCTGCGCCTGTTGTGCGGCATCTCCAGGGATGAGACCGGGGCGGCCACGACCACCGAGACCGTCTGGTTTGACATGATCCAGCTGGTTGCCGGCAATCCGTTCAACCTGACCGCAACAAAGATGTCCGAGTCCCAGATTAATCTTGGCTGGACCAACATGACCAAGGACGAGTCCGGCTTCAAGGTGTTGAGGTGCTCGCCACCGGCGGATTGCAGCAATCAGTCCAACTTTACCCAGATCGCCACGACTGCTGCCGGCGTCACCTCCTACAAGGATACAGCCGCGCAACCGGGCGCCAGCTATCAATATGAAGTTGTGGCCTACAAGAACGGAACCTGCGGCTGGGACAGCAATGCAAGCAGTGCTGTTGCTGTCACAACAAGTATTCCCTCTCCGGCATCGCTGATTGCCAAATCGATCAACTCCACCCAGGTGGATCTGGGCTGGACAGAAGTGTCACAAAGCGAAAGCGGCTTTGCCATTGAACGGAGTTCGGATGGCGGGACCACGTTCGGCCCGCTGCCATCAACAGATCCAAATCCAACCCTGGCGGTGATGAACAGCACAAGTTTCTCCGATGCCACGGCCTGCCCGGATACCACCTACAGTTATCGTATCAGGTCGCTCAACAAAGGGCTTTCCCTGGATGGCGGTCTGGCAGGCAGCTGTACTGTCCCAGGGGATGGCTGGAGCAAGCGAAAGCACCTCTACATAGCTAATTTCCAGGCGCAGTTTCAGACGATGTTATCAGTTTCCTATACCACTGGTATGAAGACTGATTTCAGTGATCTGCGTTTTTATGATGCCACCGCCTTGAAAGAACTGCCTTACTGGATTGAAAGCATTACCGGCAGTCCGGCCACGGCCAGGGTCTGGCTCAAGACCGGCGACAACAACAACATTGACATGTATTACGGCAACCAGCGTGCTGCAAGCCCGTCCAATGCCGCAATAACTTTTGATTTATTTGAAAATTTTGACGGGACTGCACTGGATGCCGGGAAGTGGACCACCAATAATGCCAGCGGTATTACTGTTTCCGGAGGAAACCTGCATTTTACCAACAGCTCCGGCCAGATAAAATCCAATCTTACCTTTAATCCGGGCAGCGTGGTGGAGTTCAAGGCCAAGACAACCAGTTGGCCGGAAAACCACACCTGTTTTGGCGGTTTCGACACCGGTGCTGTCAAGGCCTGCTGGGTTCCTGCCAATCTCAGCAGTGTTATGAATGGCAGGGGGATGTTTTACCAATATTCTTACGGCGGTTTCGGACAGCAGAGTTTTACCGGCAACCCCAACTTCACATCCAAAGATCAGGTCATGACAACCAACAACCTGCTGTACCGGGTTGGTCTGATTAACAGCACTAACGTAAACTATCACATAGATGAGCTGGACCGTGGTATTGTTCACAGTGATTCAGGTGCGGTAAGCTGGGGCGCCATATCCAATGTGCCGGTTATTCTTGGTGGCACTCTTGCAAATCCGGGCCAATCATATGCAGCTGATTATGACTGGGTACGGGTGCGCAAGTATGCTGCTGTTGAACCGAGCGTTACCCTGCAGGTGGAAATAACATCAGCCCCGCAGTCAACCTGTTTCAGTTTCCAGAACCAGTGGGGGGATGAAGCCACCAAATACTACAGCAACACCAGTAATCCGGTCACGACGGCTGCGGCGCTGTCGCCATCCAACCTTACCACAACTGAAGTAATACCCAGCCAGGTGAATATATCCTGGCTGGATAATACCGGCGACGAGACCGGCTTCGAGGTACAGGACTGCTGTACCGGCTGTTCACCGGCAAGTTGCATCAATGTGACTGTGCCGGTGAACACCTCGGCATACAGCGCCACAAGCAATGTCTGGGGCAAACGGACACCGGTATCAGTTAGCAACTTCCAGCCCAATACAGCAACCAGGCTGGTGCTCACCATCTCCGATACCACCGGCGTCAAGTCAGATCTGTCTGACATCCGGTTTTATGATACTGCCACGACTCCAGCAACAGAACTACCTTACTGGATAGAGAACATCAGCGGAGGTGTCGCAACTGTATGGGTCAAGACCGGCGCAAACGACTCGATTTACCTGTACTACGGCAATGCCAACGGCGCCACCGCCAGCAGTGCAAGTGCTGTGTTCGGCAGTGGGCTTGCGGGCTACTGGCCGTTCAAAGAGGCTGTTGGCACGACCACCGGCGCACTTACCGGTGATTCCAGCGGCAAAGGGATGAGCGGCACGTTTACCGGAGGCGCTGCTATTGTTGCTGACGGTAAATTCGGCAACGGAGTGAACCTGAACGGGACGAGCAGTTATGCCAATGTAACGGACTCCACCAGCAGTTCGCTTGACATCACCGGTGACGTAACTGTCGAGACCTGGTTTAAATATACCGGTGCCACGCTCCCCAATATTACCAACTTCAGATTTGTGAGTAAAAGGAACACCAGCAACAAATTATTGTATGAACTATTTGCCGGCACTGCCAGTCACAGCCTGGGGTTCTATGTGTCGGATGGCAGCGCAGGGCCGGTTTCTATCCAGACTCTGGCAACTGCACCACTGGTCATTGATAACAACTGGCATCACCTCGCCGGAAGGTACGTTGCTTCAACTGGGACCGTCTCCGTAATTCTTGACGGTGTACATAATACAGCATTTGACGCTGTCGCCACTACCCCCATAGCCATCGGTACAAGTAACCAGCCTCTTACTATCGGCGCAGCTATAGATGGCACAAATCAAATTGCCAATGCTTTCTTCTTGGGGACACTCGATGAGGTGCGCGTCTACAACCGCGCCTTGAGCGACGCTGAGATTGCCTCACACTATAATGCCGCATTAACCTCAGGCGCGGCATCCATACAGCCGTCCAACGAACCGGTAAACCACTGCTACAGCGTGCGGGCCGTCAAGGATGGCGCCTTCTGCGGTTGGCCGACCGCATGGAGCACTTCAAGCTGCGTCAGCTTTTCTGACACTATTCATCTGGATGCTGTGGCGCAAGGGCCTTTTGCGGTGAAGTTGTTCTGGAATAATGTTCCCGTTGACGGTCGTGGTTTCGAAATCGAAAAGAAACTGGCGAATGGAAACTTCGTCAACATTGCAACAACAGGCAACCTGTTAACCTACACCGACAAGGTTGGGATCGAGCCGCTGAAGCCATATATCTACAGGGTCAAAAAAACCGGCGGAACAGCGTTAACTCTGTTCCAAGATGATTTCAATACCGGACTGAACCCTGCGCTCTGGAGTTTCGATATCGGGCATTCCTGGAGGGTTCCGGATACGGCGGCTCTTTTCAGCAATGGTGTTATTCTGTCCAGCAACACCAATGGCACCTCCAGATTATCTGCATTAGCCGGTAATGTTGAATTCAATTCCATAGCCTCTGGTGTCGGAGCGGGCTACAATTACGAATTCATGTCACTTGCCAATCTGGCTCCACTGATGGGTGACTTTGATGTGCAGCTTGATTACAGCCTGCCGGACGGTGTGATCAGCTCGACCTCCAACAACACGAACTATTACACAATCCTGCGGCTTGGTTTTAGTTCGCCGTCCGGTTCCAATTATACGATTACTCTGGCTCGCCAGAAGGCCCAGCTGACCGAAGCAGGTTCAGCCACGACAGGAACAGCGGACAAGAAAAGTCTAACCGATGCCAGGACAATGGCCGGCACATCAACCCCGCTGAAAAACTGGACAACTGACCAGTTCAAAAACTACTACCTGCAGATAACCTCCGGCGCCAACAACAGGCAGACCAGGCTGATCAGCAGTAACACGGCCAACACCATTACCGTGGCGTCACCCTTTGGCAGTCAGATTGCCAGTGGTGATGCCTACAGTATCAACTCGATTACCGGCAGTGCCAACAGTGCCGGGACATCATCGCTGCTGAACGATACACTGCCGGGGTGGACGGCCAATCAATGGGTCGGATTTGCATTGAAAATGAATGGCGGCACTAATGCCGGTCAGACAAGGCCGATTTCTGCCAATACCACCAACAGCATTACTGTATCACCCGCATTCAGTAATGCGATTGCCAGCGGTGATTCCTATCAGATCATCGACACGAGTCACCCGGCACAAGAGTCCTACCGCCTGGCCTCAACCGAACCATCCGGGATAAGTGATTTTACGTTTATCCCCACAACTGATGCCACTGGACAACTGCGGATGGTGAAGACGAGCAACACTGATAATACCGGCAGCATCACCTTCTATACCTCGCCTGGCAGTGGCACCTGGGTGCCGGTCAAAAAGTACGATCTCCCTGGCGTGGTGACCCCAACGCTGCTGGCCATCTATCATCTGGCCAACCAAGCCGAGGCACCAGGTACCAGTATCAAGGCAACAGTTGACAATTTGAAGATCAGTGCTCCGGGTGTTGTCAACCAGAATCCCTACAGCAATGAGGCCCAAGCGGTGACTACCAGTGATGGCACACCAACAGGAACCTGGATTTCCAACACCACACCAGCGTTTACTGCCGAAGACGGCGTATGTCGACCATGATCCAACGAAAATGCGAAAAGGAGGTGTACTCATGAAAAAACGTTATTTTCGACCAAGAATTGTTGGCAGTTCAATTGTTCATCCATGCTGATCGGTCCAGCTGGTGGCCACATGTCAGAACAACAGGAACAGGGGGGGGGGGGCGTACGGCGCCCCCTTTTTCAATAGTGACTCGCTAGAAACTATCTGCGATACTCTGTTGTATGGAAAGTGAGATCGAACATATCTCGGAGGGTGAACAGGAATGGCTGACGCTTGTTCCGGAGTTGGTAGACGGCAACGCCTCAGGCAATCTCACACAACGCAGGGCGCATCTCTGGGCCCTGGTTTTGGAGGCCCGTTCCGTGCCCTGTCGTGCCGTGCCAGGCGAGTCCGGCTGGCTCCTGCTTGTACCATCAGGAAACATCGATCAGGCCCTGAATGAGCTGCGTCTCTTTGAAAAAGAAAACCATAACTGGCCGCCATCTGCTCCGCCTGCACACATTCTGGCAGAGAATACCCTGTCAACACTGTCCGTGCTGGTCCTCATTGCCACCTTCCACAATATTACGCTGCTCGATAGCGCTCTGTTCGGTCTTCCGCCCGACTGGATCTCCTTCGGCAATGCCCAGGCCGCCAAAATTCTGGATGGCCAGTGGTGGCGACTCATCACCGCACTTACCCTCCATGCCGATGACCTGCATTTGTTCAGCAACCTTGCAATCGGCGGTGTTTTTATTATCTTCCTGTGTCATGAACTCGGCTCGGGGCTTGCCTGGAGTCTGATCCTCGCTTCCGGTATCCTCGGCAACCTGGCAAATGCCGCTGTGCAGTCTCCAGCCCACAGCTCAATCGGCGCTTCCACCGCAGTATTCGGCACAGTTGGTATCCTGGCGGCGCTCAGTCTGTTACGCTACCGGCACTATCTGCAGAGGCGCTGGCTGCTCCCTGTGGCTGCTGCCCTGGCGCTTTTGGCGCTTTTGGGAACGGAAGGCAAAAATACCGATCTGGGTGCCCATCTGTTCGGATTTGTTTTCGGGGCAGCTCTGGGCCTGGTTGCGGAACATCAGGTGGGAAAGCACGGACGACCTGGTTTGATGCTAAACGCCCTGCTGGCAATGTCATGCATTATAGCGGTGGCCTTGGCTTGGTGGTTTGCCTTGACGCAAAAGTAGTAAGCTCGACTCATCTGTGGGTTGACTGTTTTTTTTGGGGTTTGGGTGCGTATAAAAGTAGTTGTCTGTTCATTTGCATCATGCTTGGATGTACTTATCAGCTGTAAAAGGGTTGATTCAGGCATTTTGCTCGGTAAGTATATGAAAAAATTCTAGTACAATTGCTCGTTGCTTGTGTTTTTCTTTTTATGCCGCATTGGAATAAACGCTTGATATCATTGCACATGACAGAACATTTTCTTCCGGCGCGTCCGGTCAGCGCATGCTTTTTTAAATTGTTATGGTTTTGTGTCTAGTAAAATATGTTTTATGTCGAGTAAAATCTTGTATCTGTCTATATTTGTGCTATATTCACGAAAAGTTTCATCAAAGTTAAAAGGGGGGCGTATGAAAAAAGCAGATCTCGTTGCAAAGATGGCAGAGGCAGCAGGCCTTACCAAGACCCAGGCTGAAAAAGCACTGAACGGTTTCATTTCTGAGACCACAGCAGCACTCAAAGCTGGCGACAAAGTTACCTTGGTTGGTTTCGGCACCTTCAGTGCAGTTACCCGCAAGGCACGTACCGGCCGTAATCCCCAGACCGGTAAAGCTCTCAAAATTGCGGCAAAAACCTCTGGTAAATTCAGCGCTGGCAAAAGCCTGAAGGATCTGAAGGCGAAACCCGCAGCGAAACCCGCCAAGAAGAAATAGATTACAGATCAAAGTTCAGACAACAATGCCCCGCCATCCAGCGGGGTTTTGTTGTTTGTAGCAAATGCAATGACATGATGCTGAACAGTCCGGTTTTGATTGTAAGCGGCAGCTAATTTAGCTTGAAGCAGGGCTTGTTTTTTCGTACTATTACTTTCGTTACCCTATCTGTATCAAGGAGGTTTTCTATGTTGAAGAAACTTTGTGCCGTTGCTGCTGTGGTTGTCTGTTTGGCAGTTGCGATGACGGCTGAGGCGAAAAATCCGTTGGTAATCATGGAAACAAACATGGGAAACGTGAAATTGGAACTGTTTGAAAAGGAAGCTCCCATCAGCGTTAAAAATTTCCTCGATTATGCTGACAGCGGTTTTTTCAGTAATACCATTTTCCATCGTGTCATTGCCAATTTCATGATTCAGGGTGGCGGCTTTACTACGGATTTCAAACAGAAGCCGACAAAAGCGCCTATCAAGAACGAAGCGAATAATGGCCTCAAAAATCAGCGCGGCACCTTGGCCATGGCTCGTACCGGAATTGTCGACTCGGCCACGGCCCAGTTTTTTATCAATGTCGTTAACAATGATTTTCTCAATCACCGTGACAAAAGCATGCAGGGGTATGGCTATGCCGTATTCGGCAAGGTTGTGGAAGGCATGGATGTGGTCGATAAGATCGCTGGGGTAAAAACCGTTACCCGCGGATTCCCTGATGTGCCGGAACAACAGGTGGTGATCAAGTCCATGAAGCTCTTGAAATAACTCGCTATATCAATTTAAGCAGCGCAATGAGGTGCCGGATATATGGGACTGACCGAAGAACTAGTTAGCTGGACCCATGAACAGAAGTGCCGGAAGGCCGTTGAGTCATTGGCCAGAAACGGTTTTGCCGCTCTTTATTGCTCCACACCGCAGGAAGCCGGCGATTACATAATCACCGAGGCTGGAGATGCGCTCTGTATCGGCTTTGGCGGTTCCATGTCCATCGTCGAGCTTGATGTGGAGACAATCTTGCGGGACCAGGGAAAAGAAATTCTCAATCATGCCAAACCTGCCCTTTCCCGCGAAGAGCGGATGGAGATCATGCGGCGGCAGCTTACCTGCGACCTTTTCCTCTCCGGATGCAACGCCCTGACGCTTAACGGTGAATTGGTTAATATCGATGCAACCGGCAATCGGGTTGCTGCCATGTTTTTCGGACCACGAAAGGTCATTGTCGTGGTCGGCCGTAACAAGCTGGTCGACGGCACTACTCAGGATGCTGTTGAGCGTGTAAAAAACTGGGCCACACCGCCCAATGCCAGGCGGCTGAACTTTAAGACCCCCTGTGCCGTTTCCGGCTTTTGCACTGATTGTAACGCCCCTGACCGGCTCTGCCGGGTCACCACTATTATTGACAGAAAACCTCGTCTTACGGACGTCAGGGTTCTGGTGGTTAACCACGACCTGGGCTTTTAACGGATATGTACCTGCCTTTATTGAAGGCATTTACAGATTTTTTCTTTCCACCCCTTTGTCATATCTGCCGCACATTTATCCCGGATGCCGGGCCATTGCACATCTGCCCCACATGCAAGGCCCAGATGCGCCCCTTGTCTCATCCGCTCTGCCAGGTGTGCGGCATCCCCTTTGTCGGGGTAGGCGATGATCACCTGTGCGGAGCTTGCCTGAAAAATCCTCCCTCGTTTGATGTAGCCCGAGCTGGCTTTCTGTACGAAGGCCATTGCCGGGAGCTTATTCATACCTTCAAATATCAGAACAAGATTCACCTGCGTCGGCCGCTGGTTTTGCTGGTTCTGGAAAGCCTGTCGGAATTCATCGTATCCCAACGCCCTGATCTGGTCCTGCCGGTGCCGTTACACAAAAGGCGTCTTCGCAGCCGAGGTTTTAATCAGGCAGTACTGTTAGGTGAATTGCTGGCTCGCGAGTTTCATCTTCCCTTGGAAAGGCGGGCTTTGCAGCGGGTTCGCTGGACCGAGCCGCAGATCAGCCTGTCCGCTGATGAGCGCCGCGAAAACGTAAAAGGCGCATTTTCTGTGACCGATTGTGCTGCTGTTGCCGGGAAACGGGTGATGATCGTGGATGATGTTCTTACAACCGGCAGCACTGTTGAGGAGTGTTCACGCATGCTTAAGCGTGCCGGGGCAGCAGAGGTGATGGTGGTTACTGTTGCAAGGGCAGTGTTGTAAAATTGCCGGTGTAATCATGTTGTATTAATGTTTTATGTGGAATGTTTGGATTGCAGGGGTTGTTTTCTTGACAAGATAAGTGCGTTACAGTAGAAATACGTGACAAATAATTTTCAGGTTTAGGAGGGTAAAATGCGTCTGTCGACAAAAAGTCGCTATGGACTTCGTGCCATGTTTGACA
>Ga0209212_1002444_pt1 | contig 26374 bp, 22 predicted proteins | sample RifGroC2_FD_183996 | JGI IMG/M metagenome (GOLD analysis project Ga0209212, IMG submission 183996) | Groundwater microbial communities from Rifle, Colorado, USA - Groundwater C2 (SPAdes) (version 2) | ecosystem: Environmental > Aquatic > Deep subsurface > Groundwater | place: Rifle, Colorado... | reverse complement strand
ATGCTTTCACTAAACTGCGGACTATTTGCCGATCATCATCCTGATGGACTCAACCACGTGATAGGCGTCATTGATAGCGGTGTAGATCAGGTTCGGGTGCTTTGCCTCGGTTATGGAGCCTTCGCTGATTTTCATGTAAGAGGGGGAGATGGCCCCGCCGATGACGTAAACACCCTTGCGGGTGGACTCGAAGCCGGATGTCAACAACACCAGGCGTTCACCTTCCTTGGCGATCTTGCACACTCCTGCCGTGCAGGCAATCATTTGGATGCCGATCTTGTCAAAGATCGGCATCGGACCCTGGGAGCCGATACAGGCGATGACATTCTGCATGGGAAAGCTCAGAGCATGGTATAGGTCGATACCGTCAGCCTGCTTGAACTCGTTGATCCGGATCACCAGGCGATCAACTCCCTCTTCATCCACTTCGCCGATGCGCGGCATGGCACCCGGCAACAGGCGGATATTGCCGCCCAGCAGAATTTCTTCGCCGAGACGCTGCGCGGTCTCCTTGTTGACGTCAAACTTCTCCGACTTGTGTGCCCAGTAGACCGGCTGTGTATCATTGACCTCGCGTTTAGCCTTGAGTACGGCAATAACCACATCCGCTGCCGTGTTTCCGCCGCCGATCACCAAGGTCTTGACACCGATGTACTTGCCGGCGTCATCCACGTTCTTGGCCACCATCTTGGCATCGCCATAGACCGACAGTTCGCGGGGGATGCTGCTCCCGAAGGCAAGCACCACCTTACGCCCCTTGAAAACACCTTTGTCGGTCAGCACGGCCAGGCCTTCACGCTCATCGCGGATATCCTCGAAAGCCACTTCGGTCTGTACATGCAAGTTTTCATGCTGCACGAAATGCTGGACATACTGGATGTAGCTCTCAACTGTAACCGGCTTGTCAGGAGGACGCAACTCCTCCACCAGGAAGGGTTCGGGGGCATCCTTGGGTTTGGAGGCGTAGACGTGCTTCCCTTCAGGGTAGGTGTTGGCGATCCCCTGAAAAACTGCCTTGCCGGATTCGAGCACCAAATAGGAAAGACCGTGTTTATGGCACAGATATGCAGTGGCCAGTCCAGCCGGTCCACCACCAATAATTAGGACGTCATAAATGCCGCTCATGTTCAATCCCTTTGCTCAATTCAATGCATTTAATTTCAATTTTATACCATGACCATGCGCAAAGATAAAGGCATTACAACTTATTGCATGAGCAGATAAAAATGATATTATTCTTGTAAGGTTGGGGTGTAAGAAATATTCAAATCAAATAAAGGAGGATCGTTTATGTGCGACAAGGATAAGAAAGTTGCAGTTGCAGCTCTGCTAATGGTGGCAGGGGGGATAGTTGGCGCAGGAATAGCTCTATTAGTCGCTCCCCAATCCGGTCAGCGGACACGGCGGGATATTATGCGAAGTGCCAAAAGGGTAAAGTCGCGGGCCGAAGAAGCAGTGGATGATCTGTCGGTGAATATAAATGACTTGGTGGAAACTATCGGCGACAAGACCGACGATCTCCTCGACAAGGGCAAGGATATCGCCGGCAGCGCGCGCAAAGACTTGATCCGACTGATTGAGGAAGGTGCCTCCCGACTGGAGAAATTCAGAACCAAGCTGAGCAGGATGTAATTAGTGGATTTGCACAGGCAGTGGAGCAGCCGCAGGTGGCAATGGTAAACCATTGCTCTTGGGCTGCTCTTTGTTTTTCAGTTCCTTTTGCAGCTGTTCCTTGTTTTTCTGCTCCTTTTCTTGAGGTGCAGGCAATATGCCTATATCACCGTAGTATCCCACCGCGGACTCATGGGTGTTGTCGCTGTCGGTCATGATGGCAATCGCCCCTATCTTGGGTGGATCCTCGCCAAAGCTGTTCCGATAATCCTCATAGATATTGCGTTGGTGAAAGGTCCAGCTTCCCGCAAGTTCCTCGCCTGCATCCAACACGATCATGTCTGCATTTTTAGAATATGGGCTGCGTAGCGTGTCCCCTCTGTGCAGAACATTGCCCCATACATATTCGATGGCCCGTGTCCGCGAAAAAAAACCCCGAGGAAATACTACATAGAGCCGAGCTGCAAAGTCATGCCCCACCTTTATTTTTTCATTTCCTTTTTTGACAGTGTGCTCAATTTTCCACGACCATGTAATAGTTTGATAAGTTTTGGGGTCAAGATTTAACTTATAGACCAATCCGGAGGCTGAATTGTTGCTTTTAGCCATAAGCACGGTCTTGCCGTTGTCCTGTACAAAGGAATAGATTGTTTTTTTTGTGTTGAAAATGGTCTGGTCTTTCCAGCCGGTTAGGTCGCCGGAACTGAATTTACCGATTTGAATCTCATTTTCGGCCCTGAGGACGGGTGCTGACAGCAAAAGAAAAATACAACAGAGAAAGGTGGAGTTCATGAAAATATCCAATCAGGATTCAATGGTTTGAGTTAATGGTAAGGATAGTATCGAATATTAAAACGCTGTCAACCTCGGCAAATATCAACAGTCATTTCACCAGAAGCTGGAATCAGCGAGCTGAAATATTCGATCGAAGCAAAACGCAGAGAAGCTTGTGGCTGAATCTTGGAACTGTATCGGCTGATGTAAACGAGATATCGTATACCGAAACTGTCCGCGGTAGTCAGGTTGGTCTCACTATCTTCACCCAGCATGGTACGGGATTGGTCGTAGTCGATAAATTTCCGGAGTGCTCCCCAAAAGCGGTTATCTTCCTTGGGCAGGCCCACCTGGTGAGCTGATATGATGCCATCGAAATAAGGTCCGATGCGGGTGGTCTTAAGTTTTAGGTCAAGGGTCTTGGAGTGGGCATTGGTAACCAGCCAGACCGCCTTGCGGTGCTGTTTCAGAAACAGGAGGAATTCGACAACAAAGGGATGAACAGCGATGAGATGTTCGATCTCTTTTTTAAGAAGCGGAATGTCAAGTTTGAGGCGATCGGACCAGTAATCCAGGTCGGTCCAGTTGAGGGTGTTTTCCTGGGATCTGAACAAGGCATATAGATGCTTGCGGGCAAATTCCAATGTGGTGCCGTTGAGACCTGCCCAGCGCCTGGGTACATGTTCAAGCCAGAAATGGTCGTCGAAATGTCTATCCAGAATAGTACCGTCCATATCAAGCAGGACAGTATCGATGGCGTTCCAGTCAATAATCATGGGAATCTCTACTGAAAATTAAAGATACGTTGGTGAGAGTAAGCTCGCGGCATTTTTACAGCATGTCTGTGCCATTTGGAAGATTTATTTATTCAGTATGTCAGCAGCTGCCAGGCCAACCCCTGCTGCTCCATGTGTTGGCCAGTGTTAACTTCCCAAATAGATTGACTTTAGCAGTAATGATTGTATATATTTATGTATTTCGATATGGATGACAAACAACTTTACATAGAAACTTTCGGCTGCCAGATGAATGTCAACGATTCCGAACGGATCGTTTCCATGTTGGCTGGTGTTGGCTATCAGTCGACCACTACTCTGACATCTGCCGATTTGATCCTGTTGAACACCTGCAGCGTCCGGGGCGGGGCCGAGGAAAAGGTTTACCGGCGCCTTTCAAACCTGGGTGCCTTGAAAAAGGCTAACAAGAGACTGATCATCGGTGTCGGCGGCTGTGTCGCCCAGCAGGAGGGGCAAGAGCTTCTAAATAAATTCCCATGGCTGGATCTGGTCTTTGGAACCCACAATCTGCATCTGCTTGCCAAGATGGTGCGTGGCGCTGAAAACGGCGAGCAATGCTGCGAAACTGCCTTTATCGATAACGACCAGCGCCTTGACCTGTTTCCGCAGATCAGGGGCAATACCCGCCTGAGCTCTTTTGTGACCGTCATGCAGGGGTGCGACAACTACTGTTCCTATTGCGTTGTTCCATATGTGCGCGGCCGGGAGATCAGTCGTCGCTCGGAGGAGATTCTAACTGAAGTCGGACAACTTGCAGATAATGGTGTGAAAGAGGTTGTTTTGCTTGGTCAGAATGTGAACTCCTACGGGCTTAAGACGTGTAGTGAACCAACCTTTGACGAGCTGATCAGGTTGATCGCCGACATAGAGGGTATCCGCCGTATCCGTTTTTACACTTCCCATCCCAAGGATATGTCCCCGGAGCTGATCGCCTGCTATTCCGATATTCCCAAACTTTGCGGCCAAATCCATCTGCCGGCTCAGTCTGGTAGCAACACAGTTTTGGCACACATGAACCGCGGTTATGACCGCACAGGGTATTTGGGTCTGATTCAGGCACTCAAGTCAGCCCGGCCGGGAATCGCTGTCAGCAGCGATATGATTGTCGGGTTCCCCGGCGAGACCGAAGATGATTTTGAACAAACCCTGTCACTTATGGAAGAGGTGCGCTACACGGATGTGTTCTCCTTTGCCTACTCACCCCGTCCGGGAACCAAGGCGGCGGACCTGAGCGAGGAGCTTGGCAGGGAACAAAAACAGATCCGTCTGGAACGGCTGCAGAATCTCCAGAGGCGCATCACCCTTGAGCTTAGCCAGTCCTATCTCGGCACACTGCAATCGGTCATGGTCGAAGGGGAGGGAAAACGCCCCGGCCAGATTTCCGGCAAAGCCGACAGTGGGCGCTTCATAAACTTCCTTGGCGACAGGAACCTCATCGGAAGTTTTGTCGAGGTCCGCATCACCGCGGCATACCAGAATTCGCTGCTGGGAGAGCTCGTTTAACAATTTTATGAGGTGTTTACATGACAACCGAATCCGCACCCATTGCCAACAATTTCCTCCGCACCATCATCGAAGAGGACCTGAAGAGCGGCAAGCACACTACTATCGTCACCCGTTTTCCACCAGAGCCGAATGGTTATCTTCACATCGGGCATGCTAAATCAATATGCCTCAATTTTGGCTTGGCCCGCGACTTTGGCGGTCGTTGTCACCTTCGTTTCGACGATACCAACCCGGCCAAGGAAGAACTGGAGTACATTGAATCCATCAAGGAGAGCGTAAGCTGGCTCGGGTTTAACTGGGGAAAGCACCTGTATTATGCCTCGGACTACTTTGAACAGCTCTACCTGTGGGCCGAATATCTGATTCAGCAAGACAAGGCATACATAGAGGAACTTTCCGCTGAAGAGATCCGCGCATACCGCGGTACCCTGACTGAACCAGGGAAAGAAAGCCCGTATCGTAGCCGTTCTATTGATGAAAATCTGGGGCTGTTCCGAAAGATGCGTTCAGGTGAATTCCCGGATGGCTCCATGGTGCTCAGAGCCAAGATCGACATGGCCTCCCCGAATCTCAGCCTGCGTGACCCGGTGCTGTATCGAATCATCCATGCCCCGCATCCGCACGTTGGTGATGCGTGGTGTATCTACCCCATGTATGATTTTGCCCATGGCCAATCGGATGCCATCGAGGGTATCACTCATTCCGTCTGCACACTGGAGTTCGAGGCCCATAAGCCGCTCTACAACTGGTTTCTGGAGAACCTGCCCGTACCTAGCCGACCGCAACAATATGAGTTCGCCCGGCTCAACCTGACCTATACTGTGATGAGCAAGCGTAAGCTCCACGAGTTAGTGACGCAGAAGATCGTTAACGGCTGGGACGACCCGCGCATGCCGACCCTGATGGGGCTCAGGCGTCGCGGTTATACCCCGGAATCCATCCGGGCCTTCTGCGAGCGGATCGGCGTAGGTCGCAGCGATTCATGGATCGATATGTCGATCCTTGAGGAGTGCGTTCGAGCCGATTTGAATGAAACAGCCCCGCGAGCCATGGCCGTGCTGCGGCCGATCAAGCTTGTGATTGACAACTGGCCAGAGGGGCACTTTGAAGAGATTGTCGCCAGTAACCATCCTCAGAAGCCGGAGTTGGGAACCCGTGCCATCCAATTTTCCCGTGAGCTCTGGATTGAGAAAGACGATTTCATGGAGGATCCCCCCAAGGGATTCCACCGTCTTGTCATCGGGGGTGAGGTCAAGCTGCGCTTTGGTTACATCGTCAAATGTACCGGTATTGTCAAGGACGGGCAGGACAATATACTGGAACTGCACTGCGAGTACGATCCCGCTTCACGGGAAGGTATCCACACCTCCGACGGTCGCAAGGTCAAGGGTGTCATCCACTGGGTCTCTGCCGCTCATGCTATAAACGCAGAGGTACGTTTATTCGACCGGCTCTTCAGCGATCCCAACCCGGATAAAGGCGGCAGCGATTATAAGCAGTTCCTTAACCCGCTTTCGATAGAACCCCTGTCATCCTGTAAGCTGGAGGCGAGCCTTGCCACAGCAGACAGCGCTACCCGTGTCCAATTTGAGCGCTTGGGATATTTCTGCCCCGACTCAAAGGATTCAATTCCAGAAAAACCTGTCTTTAATCGCATTGTGACCCTCCGAGACGTGTGGGCAACAAAGTAAACCATGAAAGAAGTGTGTATAACTAAATGATAAATAAAAACTTTAAATCCGGATTTGTCTCCATTGTCGGACGCCCCAACGTGGGCAAGTCCACCCTCTTGAACCGGATCATCGGCGAAAAAATCGTCATTACTTCGGACAAACCCCAGACCACACGCAATCGAATCCAGGGCATCCACAACATTCCAGGTAGTCAAATCATTTTCATTGATACTCCCGGCATTCATGTCGCCCATTCACGGCTTAACAAAGGCATGGTGGATGTTGCCATGTCGGCCATCAGCGGCGTTGATGTGTTGTTGCTGGTGGTTGAGGCGACTGCCGCCACCGACGACAAGCTGGTGCGTGACATTCTTGCCAAGGTAAAATCTCCGGTGGTGCTGGCGCTTAACAAGGTTGACCTGTTGTCGGACAAACGGACCCTGCTGGACAGGATGGCGGCCTGGTCACTCTTGCATCCGTTCCGGGAGATCATACCCATTTCAGCCGGGGATGGTGACGGCGTAGAACATCTGGTCGAGACGATCGCTTCTTACCTTCCCGAGGGACCGGCGCTCTTTCCTGACGACATCCTGACCGATATGCCTGAAAAGTTTATTGTGGCGGAGATGATCCGTGAAAAGGTCTTCCGCTTGACCCGCGACGAGATACCATATTCCACGGCCGTTATCGTGGAGAGTTTTACGGAGCGCGAAAACGGCGTGGTTGCCATCTCCGCCGCAATAAGCCTGGAGCGGGCAACACAGAAGGGGATTGTAATCGGCAAGCGGGGAGATCTGCTCAAAAAGATCGGCACCCAGGCCCGTTACGATATCGAAAGACTGCTGGGAACCCGGGTTTTTCTCGAACTCTTTGTAAAAGTTGAAGAAAACTGGAGTGAGCGCACCTCCAAACTAAGGGAGTTCGGATACGAATGAAACCTATTGTTGCTATAGTCGGACGCCCCAATGTTGGCAAATCCACCCTGTTTAATCGTTTGATTGGCCATCGTCGCGCTATCGTGGACGATGTGCCCGGAGTGACCCGTGACCGGAATTATGCTTCGATCACTCGCTTTGAAAAACCATTTATACTGGTCGATACGGGTGGTTTTGAACCGGTCACAGATGATCGCCTTCTCCAGCAGATGCGTGAACAGTCGCAGCTTGCCATGGAGGAAGCCGATGTAATTCTCTTCATGATGGATGCCAGAAGTGGTCTGACACCTGCCGATATCGAAGTGGCGGCGATGTTGCGCCGGGTCAACAAACCGGTCTTCTATGTGATCAACAAGGTGGATGGCGACAAGCTCGAAAACGAATCAGCGGAGTTTTACTCCTTGGGCATTGAACATATGCATACCATCTCGGCCGAACACAATCGTGGAGTTAACGACCTTGTGGATGAATTGCTGGGTGTGTTTCCGCCCGCTGACCCACTTGAAGCGGATCAGGATCTTACCAGAATAGCCGTGGTTGGCCGACCCAATGTGGGTAAGTCATCGCTGGTCAACCGCCTGCTCGGTTTTGAGCGTGTAGTGGCCAATCCTACAGCCGGCACAACCCGAGATTCGGTCGACACTCTTTTTAGCTGCAACAAGAAACCGTATCTTCTGATCGACACCGCCGGCATCCGCCGCAAAGGGAAAACCACCGAGAAACTGGAGAAGTACAGCGTAGTAGATGCGCTGCGCAGCATCGAGCGGGCCGACGTCGTCCTGGTTGTTCTTGATGCTGAAGAGGGTGTGACCGAGCAGGACGAGCGTATAGCCGGATATGTCCACGAGGCCGGCAAAGGCTGTGTTTTCGTAATTAACAAGTGGGACAGCCTTCAAAAGGATAATGCCACCCTTGGTATTTATATGGATAAAGTCCGAGATGGATTCAAGTATCTGGCCTATGCGCCGATGGTTTTTGTGTCCGCGAAAAGCGGCCAGCGTATCGGTAAAATAATGACCACAGTGGATGATGTCATGCAGCAGTATAGCCGTCGTGTAACTACATCAGATCTCGTTCGAGTTTTTTCAGAGGCAACAGCCAGTCACCATGCCCCCCTTGCCCACGGCAGGCGTGTTAAATTCTATTTTGCAACCCAAGTTAGAACCAGGCCACCTTCTTTTGTTATTTTCACCAATCAACCCGAAAGCATCCATTTCTCTTATGAACGTTACCTGATCAACAAATTCCGAGAAGCGTTTGGATTTGAAGGAACACCCCTCCGACTTATATTTAGGGGAAGGGACAAAGACGACGCCCCACGCCATCCCCGCAAGGCTGCATAAAGGCTTTACTTGCCTGCTATGATGGGATATTATTCACAAACTTAGCTCATCCTACCACGCATGCAACGGGGCACAGCCTCATGAGTCTAGTCGGAAACCTGGAAGATCTCGGACTTGGTGAGATTCTCCAGATTGTCAGTCTCAGTAGAAAGACGGGTGTTCTTAGCCTCCAGAGCAGGGGGCGAGAAGGTGCTGTTGTGTTTCGTCAGGGGCAGGTTGTCAGAGCAACTTCCAGCACCTATCAACAGAGCCTGGGTGAGGTTCTTATTCAAAAGGGTGTTATCCACCTCAGCTCACTTCGCAAGGCCCTTGCTCTTCAGCAAGAATCAGGCTTTCGCGAGCGTCTCGGCGTTATCCTCATCAAAAACTTTGGAATTGCACAGGAAGTGATTGAGGAGGTTGTCTGCGAACAGATAGAAAATGTGGTTTTTTCTCTATTTGCCTGGATTGAAGGTCGTTTTGAATTTGAGATTCAAGAACATATTGAAACTGTTGACGACACAAAATTGGATCCACTCCAATTCATGCTTGATCAGGGGCTTAATCCGCAGTTTTTAGCCATGGAAGGAACACGGATTCTTGACGAGCAGCGCCATGCGATTGAGACTGCTTCTGTTGCTGCTGAAAACTGTTCTAATGCTGCTGACCTTGTAGCAGAAGCCAGAGTGCCAGTAAATTCCCATCCAATGGTCAAGCACTCTCTGGTTATTGTGGACGATGATGGTCCAACGCTTCAGGTACTGGTCGCAGGTCTGCGGGAAAATGGTTTTGATGTCCATGCTATGACCCGCAGTGAGGATACCCTTATCAAGGTTGACAATCTTTGCCGTTCAGGTATTCATCCCACGGTTTTAATTGATTTGATTATGCCTAAGATGGATGGTTCCGGTGTTTTGGGCGGCATTGAATTGTTAGAGTTGTTGCATAACAATTTTAAAGAATTGCCCATCATCATGATGTCTGATTATCAACACTCCGACGCTGAAGTGAAAGTCTCGGGCATGGGCTATCCTTTTATCATGAAGCCCCGTCGTGCGGAGTTGAACACTCTTAAAGCACTTCAGAATTTTCTTTCATTACTGTTGCCGCTGATCCGTTGTGCCGAGTCGGGTGGTACGTTACCCAGATGGCAGGAGCGTTTCAATCTAGGTGAGGAACTGCGGCTTGAGATGAAGGATGATGACATCCTTGCTCCTTTGAAAAAAATGCAATGCAGCGGGCTATCCCTTTTACGTGGTATGTTGGAGGAGTTGACTAATCCTGAATTGCAAGGTGGGGAACTGCTGCTGGTATTACGTTTTGCTTCTGAATATCTGAATCGTGCAGTCGTGTTCATGATGAATAACAATCTGATTTCCGGCATTGGTCAGTTCGGGATCTCAGGAAGCACATTTGGTGGTGATGATAAGGTCAGCACCATCCATTTTGCACTTGAGACAGGCTCCATGTTCATGGAACCTTATCGTACGGCCTGTGCACACAAAATTAAACCGGTACCCGCCTCAGTCGACTCTGTTGTTTTCGAACAATTGGGCAGTGGGGTTCCCGAAGAGGTCTTTATTGGCCCAATCATTAGCCAGTCCCGGGTGATCGGTTTTCTGTACGGCGACAACCTGCCGGATAAAAATCCGATTGGAGACACCGAAACCCTTGAAATATTTCTTTCCCAGGCTGGCATAGCCATGGAAAAAAGCATCTTTGACAGACAACTTCTTTAAAGGGACCGCCACCTGTGAACACTAAAACCGTCCTGATCGCTGATGACTCCAGAGCCATGCGCGCTATGTTGACATCCACCATCGAATCAATTGGTGAGTTTAACATCATTGAAGCTTGCAGCGGATTTGAGGCTCTGAGACTTTTGCCCCGTGATAATGTTGATCTCATTCTCACAGACATCAATATGCCTGATATCAACGGGTTAGAGTTGATCAGCTATCTTCGTGATAATCCTAATTATAAAAATATTCCGGTTATTATCATTTCCACCGAGGGAAGCCAGAAAGACATTGATAAGGGCAGGCTTCTCGGCGCCAACGAATATGTTGTCAAACCCTTTGATCCTGCCTTGCTTCAGGAGTTACTCCGTAAGTATCTGAACAGACCATGAGCATTACATCATGGTTTCGGGTAGCCAGCTATGAGTGATAACAGCGCATCCAAAGCAGTCAAGGATTTCCTGGCAGAAGCCGAAGAGATTGCAGACCAACTCGGCTCCGAACTTGCCGACCTGGCTGATATGGCCGACAGCGGCGATCTTAATCCGGACCTGCTCAACTCCATATTTCGTGCGGCTCATTCCCTGAAGGGGCTGGCTGGGATGTTTGGCTTAACAGACATTGCCGAACTGTCTCATAATATGGAAAATCTGTTGGATTGGCTGCGATTAGGCAAATTGAACCTGGATCAGGCCTTGATGTCTGTACTCTTTGGGTCTCATGAATTATTGACCGCCCTTATCCGTAATGTATCTGAGGGCAGTTCTATAGACCGATCCAGTGAGATTGCCGCATGTGTTGCCAGAATCAATGCCTGTCTGGCACCTTCTGACAAACCCAGCGGAGGATCGCCTCTTGAAAAACTTGGATTGCCTGAACATGTGCGGGGCGCCTTAACCGAATACGAGGAACATCGCCTTTTGGATAATATTGCCAAGGGCAGAAACATCTATTCCGTCCACACCTCTTTTGAGCTGATAACCTTTGACCAGGAACTGGCTGAGGTCTCAGAGTTGCTCAAGACCTCCGGCGAGGTGATCAGTACGTTGCCCAGTGTAGGCGGCAACATGGAAACTCATATTGACTTTGAGATCCTCTTTGGCAGTACACAGAAGCTCCAGAAATTGAAAGAGTTGATAGAGCGAGATAAGATTAGCGTTACACTCTTGGGAGAATCAGCTTCAGCAGCCCCCCAAGAACCAATCTCGTCAGCACGTCCACAACAGTCAACCATTCCGGTCACGCCTGCACAAAATGATGTCTCTCCCCTATTGCCACCGTCGTCAACTGTTGAGGATGAAACCAAGTCTTCCAAGAGCATGAGCCGCACGGTTCGAGTTGATATCGGTAAACTTGATGAGCTTATGAACATAGTTGGTGAACTGGTGTTGGCTCATTCGTCTATCTCCGGCATTGCAACTCGGATGCGCACTGAAGGTTTCTCGCGTATGGCAATAGATCTTGGCAAAGCCGCCAAGGGACTTGAGCGTAAACTTTCTGATCTTCAAAAAGGGGTCATGGAGATTCGCATGATCCCTGTCGGACAACTCTATGAAAAAATGTCGCGAATTGTCCGCAAAATTTCCCGTGAACAGGGCAAAAAGGTTGAGCTCAAGTTTTACGGAGCAGATACAGAGCTTGACAAGCTGATCGTTGAAGATATTTCTGACCCGATGATGCATATCATCAGAAATGCCATTGATCACGGCATCGAGTCTCCTGAGAGTCGTATTGCACGTGGCAAGGATGAGAAGGGAACTATAAAAATATCTTCTTACCAGAAAGGCAATCATGTTGTAATTGAAGTTGAGGATGACGGCAATGGCATTGATCTTGATAAAGTCAAGGCTAAGGCCCTGCAGAAGGGGCTTATTCATGATGTAATGGCCCTTTCCGATAAAGATGCGATCGAACTTATCTTCCTCCCAGGTTTTTCTACCACTGACAAAGTTAGCGAGGTGTCGGGACGCGGGGTAGGTATGGATGTTGTCAAGAACAACATCACTGCCGTTTCCGGCATGGTAGACATTGAAACCAGGCCAGAGGCCGGGTCTCGTTTCATAATTACCCTTCCAATTACCTTGGCTATCATCAAGGCTCTGATCATCGCATGTAGTGATAGAACCTATGCGATCCCCATAACATCCGTTCTGGAATCTCTGCTGCTGAACGCTGATGCTATCAAAACAGTAGAGCGTAAAGAGGTCATCCAACTGCGAGAGACAACCTTGCCGCTTCTCAGGTTGGATAAATTCTTCAATATCGATCGTCAAGTGAATCAGTCCGGTGAGTTTTATGTGGTAGTTGTCATGGTTGCTGAAAAACGCATGGGCATCGTAGTGGATGATTTGCTGGGACAGCAGGATATCGTGATCAAATCCATCGGGGAAGCATTCAAGCGTTTCCGAGGAATTTCCGGTGCTGCAGACCTGGGGGATCAGCGTACAATCCTCGTGCTTGACGTGGGTGGCATGATCAACGAAACCATGAGAAGTGGAAACTGATACCATGTACAAAGCCTACTTCGGATTCAGGGAAAAACCTTTCAGCAAAACACCTGACCCACGTTTTCTTTTCCTGAGCAGTGGACATGAAGAAGCTTTGGCCAGATTGGAATTCGTGCTGGAGGAACGAGAGATCGCTGTCCTGACCGGTGAAATCGGCTGCGGCAAGACAACTCTCTCGCGTGCACTGATGGATCGGCTTGGCGAGGAGTACCGTTTTTGCTTCATTGTTAATCCTCGGCTGAATGCCATTGAATTTTTGCGAACCACGGCCAGGTTGCTGGATGTTGAACACCCGGCAGCAGCAAAGGATGATCTGCTTGAACAGATAAATACCGTTGTCTACGAAAGTTACCAGAAGGGGATCTGCCCGGTTATCGTGGTTGATGAAGCCCAGATGATCGCAGATGCGGAAGTTTTTGACGAGATAAGACTTCTGACCAACTTTCAGTTGGATGATCGTAATCTGCTTGGCGTTGTTATCATGGGGCAGCCGGAATTGCGTGGCATGCTTGCTTCACCTCGTTTTGAACCTTTACGACAAAGGATTGCACTCCATTATCATCTCCTGCCACTGTCGCTGGAGGAGACCATGGATTACCTTGATTTCAGGCTTGAGGTTGCAGGTGGTGTGCCAGGATTGTTCACTCCGGATGCTGTTCAAAAGATCTTTGAATTGACCGGTGGAGTGCCGCGCAGGATTAACTCCATGGCAACCAATGCCTTGCTTGTGGCTTATGGCAGCGATGCAGCTCTGATTGATTCGTACATTATCAATGAAATTAAAGATGAGCTTATGATGTAGGTAGGGTTATATGGATCTGGCAAAAATAAGGCAAAAGGCCCGGAAGGGCCATCATAGTTCATCTCTGGCAGACACGCCTGAGATAATTCCTGCAAGAGTAATGACTGCTGTCGCGCCTCAGTTGGAAGATGTCGTGCCGCTGCAGGCTACTTCTATGGAGAATGATTTTTTTACGAACACGGAAAAGTCAGTTTTTGTCCCGTCTTCACAACCGAATACCTCTCGTCGAAAGACAACTTATGATCCGATAGAGATTATTCAAGCCGGGAGAGAGGCCGCTGGTTGTGACGATGAACTCCAACTGCCATCTGCGGAGCAAGCCCCGGTGGTCGTTGAAGATTATGAAGAATTTCTCTGTATCCGCGTCTCGAATGAAATTTATGGTATCAATATCATGAAAATCAAGGAGATCATCAAGCCGCGCGAGGTGACCGAGGTACCCCGAGCACCTTCATTTGTGTCAGGAATCATTTCCTTGCGTGGTGTTATCATCCCGATAGTGGATATGCTAGACCGTCTCGGTCTTATGCGTGAAGCAGTTACTGCCAGGGAACGTGTAGTTGTGGTCAGGCATGGTGAGGACTTTACCGGTCTGTTGGTAGATGAGGTTATTCAAGTTGTGCGCATTACAAAAGATTGTTTTGAACCTGCTCCTGCCATTCTCGAAGGGATCAATCGTGATTTTGTCAGCGGTATCGGCCGTACAGACAACCGAATGATCATTTTGTTAAATCTGGATACTATAACTGATATCAATCTCTACTAAAATGGGGGCTAGTATGCATAAGAAACGTATTCTTATTGTCGAGGATGAAGAGAGCCTGCTCAAGCTGGAGACGATCCTGTTGCAGGTTAAAGGGTATGAAGTTACCGGTTGCGCCAACGGTAACGATGCCCTTGAAAAGCTAACTCAGAATATGTTTGATCTCGTGCTTCTGGATATCATGCTACCCGATATTGACGGTTTTGAAATTTGCTCCAGGATCAGAAAGGAACCGCGGATGGCCGGTATACCGGTTGTTATGCTGACGGCCAAGAAGAGCCAGGCCGATCAGGCGCGGGGTACTGCCTGCGGTGCAAATGCCTATCTAACGAAACCTTTTAAATCAGCCATGATCATAGAAGTGATCGAAGGTCTTCTGAAAACGAGCGGAGCAGCAACCAGGCCATGAAAAATGAACTGCAGGATATCCAGCTGGCTTGTTTCTGTCTGGAAGATAGTCTTTTTGCCGTGGATATAATGCGAATCAAGGAGATTATTCAACCGCAAAAGCTATCCAGTCTTCCGCGGTCGTCGCAGCTACTGGAAGGTGTGATCAACCTCCGTGGAATAGTCATTCCGGTCATGAACCTGCGCAAAAGGTTCGAAATGCCACCCTTGGCAACGGGGAAGTCCAGTAAGCTGCTGATAGTCAACCTTTCACGGCAGCAGATGCTTGCACTGGCGGTTGATGATGTCATGGAGGTTGTTACGATTCCTGTCAGGGATATAAAGCCTCCACCGGATGTAGATGAAGGGGTAGGGCTAGAATTTTTGCTGGGCATATGTTTGTCTGATGAGCGTGTTTTTATGATTCTTGATGTCGATGCTCTGCTTTGTCCTTCAGATTACCGTGAAATAACCAACATCAACTGACAGCGTTTATCTAGGAACAATTTATTTCATACCTGCTACGGGAGCCATCAGGTGAATAGTTTGCCAAATATAGATAAAGCCCTGCGGTCTCAGGATGAGGAAACCCGCCGTGGAGCACTAGCACTCCTTAGTGAACAATCGCTCCAGGAAGCGCGCAACCTGCTTTTCTATGCAATGGGAGATCAAAGCTGGAGGGTACGCAAGGAAGCTGTGGACGTCTTTGTTGCAATGAATCCTGATGAGAAATCCATTGAGCTACTGCTGGAACTTCTTCGAAATCAGGAAAATGCCGGTTTGAGGAACTCTGCAGCAGAGGCTGTGGGCAAGATTGGAGCATTGGCTGCTGCCCCCTTGATACGGCTCATGGAAGATAATGACGAGGATGTACGCAAGTTTGTTATTGATGTCATGGGTATTATTGGCAGCCCTGAGTTTGTTCCGGCGCTCCTCTCTGCTCTGGCTGATCCGGATATGAATGTTGCCTCTGCAGCGGCTGAACATCTGGGTAACATAGGCGACAACCGGGCAGTAGCGGATTTGATCAAGGCCATTATTAACAACGACTCGATCTTATTTCGTTTCAGTGCTCTGGCGGCATTAGGTAAATTGACATCCCATATGACAATCCCTGCAGAAATTGTCAGGCTGGCTGATCAGGACATCCTGCGCAAAAGTGTCTATGAATGTCTTGGGAGTATTGGCGACGAGTCGGTGATGCCCATCCTGATGCAAGGTTTTATGTCGCGCCAGAAGAGCAGCCGTAATGCTGCAATCACGGGGTGGTATCGGATCTTTTCGCGATCCAGCGCTACAGACCGACAGGCGTTTCAGGAAGTCTTGCAACGATTATCAGGCAGTGAGACGGTTCCAGCCCTGATAGATTCGTTTGACCTGCAAGTTCCTACGCTGGCCGAAGCAATAACCGTTTTGCTTGGAATCATTGGCGATATTAGAGGCGCAAAGACGTTGCTGGCAGCATTTGCCAGTGAACGCCTTTCCGGAAGTGCCCTTGCATCACTCAAACGTCTGGGTTCACGCGGAATGGACGCCCTTATAGCCCTTTACCCTGATAGTGATGAAATTGGTCGTTGCGCTATCTGTACGGTAGTGGGAGACCTTGCGTATCGAGCCGGGAGTGTGCTGATCCGAGAAACCCTTGGTGCCTCATCACAGCAGCTTCGTTCTGCAGCTGTAACTGCAGTTGGCAAACTCGGTCTTACGGAGTGTATTACCGATATAGTATGTCTTCTTGATGATACCGACACTGAGGTAAGAACTGCTGTGATAGCCTGCCTTCAGGTATTGGCTCGCATTGACCGTCGTGCTATTCAGAATGTTGCCCGCCAATTGGAAGGATCGGAACTGCCGGAACAACGACGTGAAGCGGTGATTCTTAATGCCACTTTGGGTGATGGTGATCGCCTTACACTTCTGGTGAAGGACGAAAACGCCACTGTTCGTCAGGCTGCGGTCACCTCAATCGGAAAGCTGCACTTCTCATCAGCCAATAATATATTATTGATTGCTTTGGTGGATGAGGATCCTGATGTGCGAATAGCTGCTGCGGAAGCTTTGGGGGAAGTTGGTGGTACGGATGTTGTACCCTTCTTGATAAATGCTTTGAATGACGAGGACTGTTGGGTTCAGTGTGCAGTGCTGAGAAGTATAGTACGTATAGATAAATCAAGTGCTCTTCAAACCATACAATCGATTTTATCAACGGCAGAGGGGCTGTTGATGATAACCTGCCTTGAGTTGCTTGAAATAATCGGAAGCCGCCAGGCAATTGATCTGGCTGAAAAAGCTCTTGATAGTAATGACAACGAAGTATTGTCGCTGCTTATTGCCATACTTGCCCGTCAGGGCGGTGAATGGGTTATGTCCAACGCAGAGCGGCTCATGTTGCACCCCCGTTTGGAGGTACGTACAGCATGGGTCAAAGTATTGTCCGAATTGCCTCCCCAATTGGCGAAGGGTTTTCTTTTACAGGCTTTGAACCGAGAGGAGAATAAGCCGATCTCAATATATATCCAGGGTTTGCTGGAAGGAATTGCATGACGTTTTCCCTGGGTAATGATCAATTCATGTCTGACGAAGAATTTCGTCTTTTTCGTGATTGTATCTACAATCATTGCGGCCTCTATTTTGATGAAGAATCTAAATATCTCCTGGAAAAACGCCTCGCCCGGCGGCTTACCGCGCTTAGTCTCCCATCTTATCGCGATTACTATCATTTTTTAAAGTACAACCGAAAAAAAGATCAGGAACTGATGGATGTCATGGATGTCCTCACGACCAACGAAACCTATTTTTTTCGTGAAGCATACCAGTTGAAAGCATTTACAGATGAAATTATCCCCGAACTCCTCAAGGTAAAATCAGCAAACGGCAACCGTTCTTTGCGCATCTGGAGCGCCGGGTGTTCAACGGGTGAAGAACCTTACACTATTGCCATGTTAATGCTTGGTCTCAAAGAGCTTCATGGGTGGGATATTGAGATCATTGGGACCGACATAAGCCAAAGGGTGTTGCAGCTTGCGCGACGAGGAATCTATGGTAAATCCTCATTTCGGGCTACTGACGAATATTATTTAAACCGTTTCTTTCACGAGCAGGATGATGGGTTCAGAATTAACGAAGAAGTACGCGGGCTGGTCAATATCAGCCATCTTAACCTGTTTGACACACATCGTATGATCATGCTTGGAAAAATGGACCTGATTTTCTGTCGCAATGTAATTATCTATTTTGATATTGCAGCTAAAAAAAGGGTCGTGGAATCATTCCACAATTCTCTTTGCAACGGGGGTTTTCTGCTTCTGGGACATTCAGAGTCGCTGATGAATATCACCACGATGTTCACTCTGCGCCATTTCAAAAATGATATGATTTATCAAAAGCCTGAACGGTTGTTACCGGGGGGGCGAGTATGAAAAAGGTCAGAGTATTGGTGGTTGATGATTCAGCCTTCAGTCGGCGTAGTATCTCGAAAATGCTTGAAGAGATGAGTGAAATTGAGGTGGTTGGATATGCCACCAACGGTGAGGAGGGGATTCAGAAGGTGATTGCCCTCAAACCGGACTTGGTGACCGTTGATCTTGAAATGCCTAAAATGGATGGTTTTACGCTTCTGCGTATTTTGACCACCCGTTTCTCGATGCCGGTGATTGTCATCAGTGCCCTGAGCGGCGCTGACAAGGTTTTCAAAGCACTTGAGCTTGGCGCACTTGATTTTATCGCCAAACCGTCCAGCACTGCGTCGATTGAGCTACTTCAGATACAGGGTGATCTGCAACAGAAGGTACTCCAAATTGTTAATCTTAAGAAAAACAGCGTTCGACGTCGTTATCCGCACCCAAGCTTAGAACAGACCGAACAGCACGAATCAGCGCATTACGGCGGAGACAATGTTAGATTGCTCCAGCATCCTATAGATATTGTTGCTATTGGCGCATCTACCGGTGGTCCGCCGGCGCTGCAGAATATCTTCTCTTCTTTTGAAAAAAAGTATCCTTTTGCGGTAGTGGTTTCACAACATATGCCGGCTGGTTTTACCCGTGCCTTTGCAGAGCGTCTTAATCGTTCGTCACAGTTTGAGGTCAAAGAAGCCGAAGACGGCGATCATGTCCTTCACGGAAAAATTTTAATTGCCCCTGGCGGGTTTAATCTTGTCTTAGAGGTCAATGCTGGGCAGGTTGTTGTCAGGATAGTTTCACCAACACAAGCTGATCGCTATGTTCCATCTGTGGATGTCATGCTTGAATCGTGTGCTTCGATTTACCGCAAACGCATGATTGCGGTTATCCTTACCGGCATGGGAAATGATGGCAGCAAAGGGGTGCGATCGGTTAAGGAACAGGGTGGCTATATAATCGCCGAATCCGACCAAACAGCTGTAGTTTACGGTATGCCCCGGGAAGCTGTGGCAACCGGCCTTGTTGACCGAGTTGTTCCTCTGCAGAGAGTGGCGAGGGAAATACTCCTCAAAGGCAGTTTTGTTTGATATAAACCATTGATTTAATATGTATTATGCCGACACAGCCTGGCTGTGCCGCAATCATATCGAGAGTGGGTAGGATATGAAAATGAACAGGAAAGGTCTTATCCTTATAAGCAAGTTAAGTGAGTTAACAAAATTATTTTCCGCCAAAATAAAGCTGAAAATAATTTATAACTTGTTAATGCTTGTTGCTGCGCTGCTGGTGTGTCCGGTGCCAAGTAACGGAGTAGATATCAAGGAAACGCTTTACTTCACCACCCAAAAAGCAGGTAAGGTGCCCTTTGAACATGACAGCCACCTGCAGCGTCTTGTTAACAACTGCTCTGCCTGCCATAATACTATCTTCCACGTAACACGTAAGAAGAACCCCGTATATACCATGGCGGATATGGAGAAGGGCAAATCATGCGGTGCCTGCCATAACAAGCAAACTCCCGGCGCAACTCAGCTCAGTAGCTGTACCAAGTGTCATCCTGTAGGGGATGTTCCCATAAAAATACCAGATTTCGGTACGCTGACCTTCAGTCACGGTAAACATTTAGGGATGTACACCTGTAGCGACTGTCACGATTCTCTTTTTAGGACTATTAAGGACAATGCCCACCTTAGCATGGCCCAGATGGAACGGGGCAAAGGTTGTGGTGCCTGCCACGAGGGCAAGACCGCTTTCTCGGTAAAAGGGGATTGCGTTAAGTGCCATCAGGTGAATGACGTCAAAATGGCTGGCGAGTCAGTGTTCAGTCATAAATTACATCTGGATATATCCTATAAATGTGCTGATTGTCATAATAATCTGTTTGTACCAGGTCCTAATCGTAAGCATGGCACTATGCGTGATATGGAACGTGGTGAGTCGTGTGGAGCCTGTCACGATGGCAAGACCGCTTTTTCTGTCAAAGGCGATTGTCAGAAGTGCCATCAGAATATCAAAAATATCGCTTTTAAGGCATTTGGTGCCCGTTTCAGCCATCCATCGCATACTGCGCTATTTAAATGTGGTGACTGTCATAGCTCAATATTCATTGGTGGCGCCCATAGCGTACGTTTTAACATGCCACAGATGGAAAAAGGCGAGTCCTGTGGCGCCTGCCATGATGGCAAAACCGCCTTTGGCGTCACATCAAATTGTGATAAGTGTCATCCCTTACCACCAGCTGATATTTCCTTTAAAATCAAGGATGCCGGGGTTGTAAATTTTAGTCATGGCAGGCATGGTAATTTATTTACCTGCGGCGACTGCCATAATGCCATTCTAAGTACTGGCGTAGCCGCCAAACGCTTTTCCATGGCTGATATGGAGAAGGGTCAGTCCTGTGGCGCCTGCCATGATGACAAGACCGCCTTTGGCGTCAAAAAAGGCTGCAGTAAATGCCATCCGGTCAAAGAGGTCTTGTTCTCTGATGATGCCCGTTTTAGTCATGAGCGTCATCTCGGTATGTATACCTGCAGCGACTGCCACAACCAGCTCTATAATGCCGGACCCGACAATAAGCGTTCAACCATGTCCCAGATGGAGCTGGGTGCATCCTGTGGTGCCTGCCATGAAAGTAAAACCGCCTTTGGCGTCAAAGGTGATTGTGACAAGTGCCACAAGTCAACTGTAAATATAACCTTTAAGGTTAAGGACACCGGTGACACTACGTTTAGTCATAAGAAACACGGTGCTCTGTTCAAATGTTCAGAGTGTCATAACGCCATTTTTGTGGCCGGTAAGGCAAGTAAGCGTTTCAGCATGTCAGACATGGAAAAGGGGCAGTCGTGTGGCGCTTGCCATGATGCTAAGTCTGCCTTTGGCCTCAAGGATGGTTGTGTTCGCTGTCATCCGGTGAAAAATATCAATTTCAAACCAGGAAGCGCAATGTTCAGCCATACAGTTCACCTTGCAGCATATAGCTGCAAGGATTGTCATCCCGCACTCTTTATCCCGGGTCCTGGCAACAAGCTCAGTACAATGGCACAGATGGAGAAGGGGCAATCCTGTGGGGCCTGTCACGACGACAGCACCGTTTTTGGGGTCAAGGCCAACTGTCAAAAATGCCACCCGGGAAATCCCAAGACAATTCGTTATGAATTGCAGGCAAGTACAGGCAATGTAGATTTCAGCCACAAGGTTCACCAAGAGCAGGGTTACGGTTGCAACGATTGCCACTATTCAATTGTTAGCTCAGGCAATAGTGATAAACGCTGGGTGATGAAGGAAATGGACCAAGGCAAGTTCTGTGGTTCCTGCCATGGGGCAAGTATGGCATTCAGTGTTAAGGATCCATTGGCTTGTGAACGTTGTCACCAGAAGGAATCTGATTGGCGTCCTCAACCCTTGCAGTAAAGTGTGATTATATAATTTGCATCGAGATATGACGAGAAAGGAAGAGACAGTGGATCAGAAGTATAACCCTCGGAACGTTGAAGATAAATGGCAGCAGCACTGGGAAGAAGCCAAGACCTTTGCAGTGACTGAAGACCGCGAAAAACAGAAATATTACCTGTTGGAGATGTTTCCATATCCCTCCGGCAGGATTCATATGGGCCACGTGCGCAACTATTCAATCGGTGACGTAATCGGCAGATTCAAGCGGATGCGCGGCTTTAATGTGCTTCATCCCATGGGCTGGGATGCCTTCGGGATGCCGGCGGAGAATGCGGCGATCCAGAATAAAAGCCATCCGGCTAAATGGACCTACGAAAATATTGCTTACATGCGCGGCCAACTCAAGAAGATGGGTTTGTCCTATGATTGGGGCCGGGAGCTGGCTACCTGTGACGTTGAATATTACCGTTGGGAACAGAAGATTTTCCTGCAGATGTATGAAAAAGGATTGGCTTACAAAAAGACCTCTTTTGTCAATTGGTGTCCGAAGTGTGAAACCGTACTGGCCAATGAACAGGTGGAGGATGGTGGTTGCTGGCGCTGTGACAGTGAGGTGAATCAGAAGGAACTGGATCAGTGGTTTTTCCGGATCACCGACTATGCCGAGGAGCTGCTTGAATGGACCAACCGCCTGCCTGGCTGGCCAGAACGGGTATTGGTAATGCAGCGCAACTGGATCGGCAAGAGCTTTGGCTGCGAGATCGAATTTCCTCTGGAAGGGAATGCCGACGCAATCAAGGTCTTTACAACACGCCAGGATACTGTGTATGGCGCCACCTTCATGTCACTCGCACCCGAACATCCTCGGGCTGAGGAACTTACAACGCCTGACAGAAAAGAGGAGGTGGATGCGTTCATCGAGAAGGTCAAAAAAACCGACCGTATCAAGCGGACCGCCGAGGACTTTGAGAAGGAGGGTGTCTTCACCGGCTCCTACTGCATCAATCCCTTGACCAAGGCGCATATGCCGATCTACCTGGCCAACTTTGTCCTCATGGACTATGGAACCGGCGCTGTCATGGCTGTTCCTACCCACGACCAGCGCGATTTTGAATTCGCACGTAAATATGCGCTGCCGCTTCAGGTCGTCATTCAGCCTGAGGGAGAAACACTTGATCCGCTGTCCATGGCCGCAGCCTTCACCGAAGTAGGGATTCTGACAAACTCCAGCCAGTTTGACGGTCTGCGTAGCGATTCAGCCAAGGAGGCCATTGCCGATTTTCTGGAACAGGAAGGGATCGGTAAGAAGACCGTCAATTTCCGACTGCGCGACTGGGGCATCTCTCGTCAGCGCTATTGGGGTAACCCAATCCCCATCATTTACTGTAAGGCATGCGGAGTAGTACCGGTACCTGATCAGGATCTGCCGGTTCGCCTTCCCATGGATGTGGAATTTACCGGCGAGGGGGGGAGCCCGCTGGCCAAGATTGACTCCTTTATCAACGTAACCTGCCCGTTGTGTGGTCAACCTGCGCGGCGCGAGGCCGATACCATGGACACCTTTGTTCAGTCGTCCTGGTATTTCCTTCGTTACTGCTGCCCGGATCTTCTGGATGGACCTCTCGACAGTGAGCGGGTGGATTACTGGATGTCCGTTGACCAGTATATCGGCGGAATCGAACATGCTGTCATGCATCTGCTTTATGCCCGTTTCTTCACCAAGGTGCTGCGCGACCTGGGGTATATAACCTGCGATGAACCGTTCACCAAACTGCTGACCCAGGGCATGGTCATCAAGGACGGCGCCAAGATGAGTAAATCCAAGGGCAATGTGGTTGATCCCAATGGCTTGATCGATCGTTATGGCGCAGACACCGCCCGTCTCTTTTCGCTATTTGCCGCACCTCCGGAAAAGGATCTGGACTGGAGTGATCAGGGCGTAGATGGATCCTTCCGCTTCCTGAATCGTGTCTGGAAACTGGTCCATGACCGATTGGACCTGATCAATAACTCCAAAACGGTGAATCTGTCTGCGCTCACTGGCGAGGAACGTACCCTGCGCCGCGCCGTACATAAGACCATCAGAAAGGTCACCGAGGATATCGAGGAACGTTTTCATTTTAACACCGCCATTGCCGCTGTAATGGAATTGCTGAACGTCCTCCAGGGAGCGGAGTTGGCTACTCCCCAATATGGGGCCGTCATGAAGGAGGCCTTGGGTAGTCTGGTGCAGATGCTGGCACCTTTTGTACCCCATATAACGGAAGAATTATGGCAGCGAATGGGGCATCATACACCTCTGTCTGAAACGCCATGGCCCGACTACGACCGTGAAGCGGTTGTTGATGATGAAGCGCTGGTGGTCATCCAGGTCAACGGCAAGCTGCGCTCCAAGTTTACCGTGCCTGCCGGCACTGATGAGGAAACCATGAAATCCATCGCCCTTGCGGATGAGAAGGTACTGCCGTTTATTGAGGGTAAGCAGGTACGCAAGGTGATTTGCATTCCGGGAAAACTGGTTAATATTGTGGTGGGGTAGGCCAGATATGCGATTTTTATCCTTAATCGTAATTTTTACTCTGTTGGCGGGATGTGGTTACCATGTGACCGGTTCTGCTGAAAACCGCCTGGCTCCCGGACAATCCCTGTGGGTAGCTTTTATAGTCAATGAGACCATCAGTCCGTCGGCCCAGACGGTTATACGCAGGGCACTGCTTGAGGAGGGGCATGCCATGCGTGGATTATCTCCGGCTGGCAGCCAGGCTGCTGGCGATCTCCAGGTTAAAGGCACTCTGCGTTCATATTCAAGTCGTGCGGTTTCCTACACCGCCGCAGACCGGGTCAAGGAATATCGTCTGACCATCGATGTGGAATTGGAATTACACTGTAAGGGTGCTAACGCACCGGTCTGGAAAGGTATGTTCCAATCCTATCAAGATTATCCTGCATCCACGGACCTTGCTCTCCAGCGCTCTGCTGAAGAGGCTGCCCTTGCCGCCGCCGCCAGAATTCTTGCACAGAAATTTCTGACCGCAGTTGAACAGTCATACTGATTATGACCGCTCAGGAGTTTGAAACATCCCTCCAGAAAGGGAAGATCCCCGTTCTTTGCTACCTGTATGGTGAGGAATCCTTCCTCGTTGATCGGGCTACCCGCAATCTGCTCGACAAGGCCATTGAGCCATCCCTTAAGGACTTTAACTTCAACGTGTTCTACGGTAATGAATCCAAGGGGATTGATATCGTTGACGCTGCCCAGACGCTTCCCATGTTTGCCGAGCGCCGCGCGATCCTGGTTAAACGGGCCGAAGCCTTGACCGCTTCGGCTTGCGAAGCCCTGCTTCCTTACATTCAGAACCCTGCTGCGACCACCTGTCTGATATTTACCGGCGCCAAGATCGACCAGCGCAAGAAGTTTTTTCTGGAGCTCAAGAAGCAGGGCACGCTGGTGGAATTCAAACGTCTTTATGACAACAAAATCAGCAGTTTTATCCAGAGCGAAGCCAATGTGCATGGCAAACCCATAGAACCGGCAGCAGCGGAGTTGCTTTCGTTTCTTATCGGAAACAATTTGCAGGAGCTCTCATCCCAGATCGAAAAACTGGTTGTGTATGCCGGCACCCGTCCACGCATCGTTCTGGATGATGTACGCACCATCGCCAGCAGTACCAAGGCCTTTACCGTCTTTGAACTGGCCCGTTATCTGGGTGTTCGGGATATGCAAAACGCATTGCGATGTCTTGATACGCTTTTGCGCAATGGCGAGGAAATACCGATGATGATCGGTGCGCTGACACGGCATTTCAGACAATTGTGGCGAATCAGAGAGATGTTGGATCGTAAGGCACCACAGGCCGATATCGCCACGGAAACCGGTATCAATCCCTATTTCCTGGGCGAGATGCTATTGCAGTCAAAGAACTTTGCAAGAAGGGACCTGCAACGCCTGTTCGACGAATTCTATCGCTGCGACATTGAATCAAAGACAGGTGGGCACCCCTACACCCTGATGCACGGCTTGGTGGTCGGTATTTGCAGCGGTGAGATTTGCTGATAGGTCGTTGAGTTTAAAGATTGGTGATAGTCCGCAGAACAGAAATTTCATGTTTTAGAAAGCCGCTTTGATCAGATATTTTTCTGACGAGCGGTTTTTTTTATTTCTCGTTTGGTAATTCAGCAAAAACTTATATGAGACGGCTGTAATTTGATGTGATTCGTTGACAGGCAGGTATCGCCTGAGTAATTATAATACGACGTTGCGCCGTCTTCGGCACCTAGACCGTTGACCTTGCACGCTAACCCATGACCTAACCTACTCTGGAGGGAACCTTGTGTCCGAGATCAATGGTGTAATGATGCAGTACTTCCACTGGTACATCTCCCCGGATGGCAGCTTGTGGGATGATGTGGCGCTCAGGGCAGGGGAGTTGGCCGAAGCTGGCATCACCGCCCTCTGGTTGCCGCCGACCTATAAGGGGATCGGCGGGGGGCTAGATGTGGGCTACGGCGTCTACGACATGTACGATCTGGGAGAATTCGATCAGAAGGGCTCCATCCGCACAAAGTATGGAACCAAACAGCAATATCTGGCTGCCATTGCGGAGCTCAAGAAGGTCGGGGTGCAGGTTTATGCCGACACGGTACTCAATCACCGCTTGGGCGCCGATAAGCCGGAACTCTGCACGGCCACGCCCTATTCGCGTAACGACCGCCTAAATTCAAAGGGTACATCCCGACAGATCAAATGCTACACCAGTTTTTCCT
>Ga0209212_1002442_pt1 | contig 26386 bp, 25 predicted proteins | sample RifGroC2_FD_183996 | JGI IMG/M metagenome (GOLD analysis project Ga0209212, IMG submission 183996) | Groundwater microbial communities from Rifle, Colorado, USA - Groundwater C2 (SPAdes) (version 2) | ecosystem: Environmental > Aquatic > Deep subsurface > Groundwater | place: Rifle, Colorado... | reverse complement strand
AAGGGCGCATGCGAGGCACCGGAAGCTGAAAGCCGGCAGGGCATGTTGCCAAAAAACGGCACCGGATTCGCCAATATTCGTCAACTCCATGGACAGCGCGACAGCTACCACCCTTACTCCTCCCTGTTTATTCAGGGGGTTAGCCGGCGAGCAATTTTTGGCCCGGAGTTTGCCTGCTAATCATCAGATAACCGATAATACTAAACCATCCGCGAGGATGGGACGGAAAGCCTACAGGGTCTCCAATGAGACAGCCGGGATGCCGAAATATCTTTCATAGATATTCGGCCCCGGCTTTTTTGCGTTTAAATAGCTGCATTCAGGCCTTCGTAAGAGAAATCGAAGCCTAACGCTTTGAAGATCCAATTAAAAGGAGAGCGCATGAAAACATCACACAAAGCAGTGCTCACATTTGCCATTACCGCAATTTCGACACTCTCAGGTGGAACCCACAGCTCCAGAATTCAAGCCATCTTAGAAGAAACGTCTGCGTCCGCAGCTTTTATCGCAGAAACAGATTCTTCAGAGCCCCCTGCGCTTCAGAACCTCGAACCGAAACGGTCCCAGACGAATCCAGAAGCGGGCAAGCGTATGTTCCTGCCCAAAAAATATACGATTCTCCCCGCTGCCGACACGCTGAACCAATCAGTCTGGTAGTCAGAGGCCAGCACAAACCCGCCCGCGGGACAAAGCTGCAGTCTGCCGGATGAAAATGCCCCCAAGCTTCACGCTTAGGGGCATTTATCTAGTTACCGGCATCATCTGCCGTTGAATCAGAACTGCTGCCTTCCGTGCCAACTCCGGGAGGAGCATCTTTAAAGGAGGCTAAAGCGGGCTTTGGTTCCGCTCACCCCTTCCCCATGTTCGCCCTGAGAATAACTCAAAGCCCCTGCTGAATTGGCCAGCCCCTGGCAGATGAGGTGGACAACCCCCCGTTGACAATTCGCCAAGGTACATTAGTATTTGCACGTCTCACCCTGCGAGGTTTGCAACTAGGCAATCCTAACCATCGCATAAACTGATGGAGCGTAAGCTTTAAAAAGCAGCGATTGGGGAGGAAAACCTGGAATGAGATACCAGCTAAAGATAGCTGAGAACGATGTCTTCGGCGAAGGTAAGTTCATCAACTCGAAAGGAAACACTGAGTGCGTCGAATTTGTGCGACAAACTACCGGTGCACCACAGACCTGTCTTTGGAAGAAGGGCAAGAAGGTATCGAACGCCGGAATTGGGGAGATCCCTCGTGGCACTGTCATTGCCACTTTTGATGCGGAAGGGAAATATCCGACTGATGCACATGGCAAGCACGCTGCAATTTATCTCGAACACAATGCGCAAAGCATTTTAGTACTTGATCAGTGGAACGATCAGGGGGAGGTAAAGCTGCGCAATATTTGGTTTAACCGCCCTAAAGGCACACGTCGCAGCAATGATGCTGATACTTTCTATGTCATCGAATAGAGAGCAATAATGAATATTACCTGCACCACGCTAACTTTTCTGATTATCCTTGGATTTGCTGCCGAACCGTTCGCGGCCAATGTTGTTTGTCCTCCCGTGATCAGCGAAGTCCCGGTGGTGTCAAGCCAGCGCGAGCCTTGGCTGGTTGTTGCGTCCAGAGGTGACAGGCCGTTGAAGCATGTGGGAGTATATCTAGGTGACCCGGCCCAACAAGGCAGCCTGATTCCAGACTCGACAAAGACAACAAGTGCCTCGGAATCGGTTACATGGCATCTGAAGCACTCACAGGACGATCAGTTATGGACCGGTTGTTCATACACTGGAACAACTGCGATGCTCTTCAATAAACTCGACAAATCAATTTCCAAATGTGTGGCCACCTATGACCTTTTCCCTTCAGGCAAAAGACTCCGGTTACGGTCCATGAGTTGCGAATGAGCTTTCCAGTCCACGAAAACGAAGTGGTCCGAGCATCCCTCCGCCATGAGGTCATCCATGTCATCGCCGACGCCCCCGTTCAAGTCTCCGTTCTACTCTCTCAAGATTAAGCTTGCCATCCGCACCAACAGATTCACTATCACAACTAATTGTGGTTTCTGTGAGCAGTGGGTTGCGACAATGTACAATTTCCTTCATTTTCTTACCTTTGGGTCCAAAAACGAGCACACTGTGCAATAGCTCGTCACCAGCCTGTTCCCTAGCACATTGGAACGCCAAAATATCGTTGCCGGCCACAAAGTTTCCAGCATCGGTGCAACTCTTCTCAAGTTCGTGCGGCTGTTCTTCAGCATCGATCAATATTACACGCTCCCTCCTACCTTCCAGAGCATCTTCCTTGTTGCTGTCAAAGTATCGAGAGATCAGTATGTGCTTTCCATTTTCCAGCCGCTGGATTGTCGAAATCCGATCTTTATCCTCCCAGTTCACCACTGTCCGCGGCACATCGGCGATTGATATATCTACAGCACTCTGCCGAAATGCCAGCAAACTTTCAGCCGCAACCTGGCACTTCTTGACATAAGATTCCGGCGCAACCACCTTTGCACGTTTCAGTGATTTTTTAGCAGACTTTGCAGAAGGCGCTATATCGACCACCCATGCAAAGACATTCTTCCTATCGCCACAATCTCGACTCTGCACAACAATTCCCTTGCCGTCATTTAGCTTTTTAGCCTTTTGGGCAATGCCCGCAGGACTGATATCGCTTGCAGCAACAGCAAGCCATAACTCTTCCGCGTTAGCAGATGCCGTTCCTAAAAAAAAGAAGAAAACTAGTGAGATAGGCATCATAGGCCGCTTTCCAGCTTTACCTGGTTTAAGTGCGAGTTCGGCCATAATTGAACATGTGCAACATCACGAAAGCTGCTCCAATCCCCTCCCCAGATTAGTCCTTGACTTCTCGCTTCTTGACCAAGCGCCTTCCAAAAACCGGAAAGCTCAGCTTGCTGTGACCAAGCAAATCGAGAATCGATTATATCCGCCGCGTATGAATTGGGTGTACCATCTGGTTTCTGAGCGTTATGAAAACTAAACTTAACCTTGGATCTCCCCGAACTGTACAGCTGCAGTTGAATTGCTACAGACCGCCACCCATAAAAAATTTGGGGGGAAAATCCCCTTTTTTTTAATTTCTCAAGAACTGATGATACTTTTGGTCTTAGCTGTGGATCCAGACTTTTGATTTTCTTTTCCTGCGACCAATCAGCACTGTCACCGCTCCATTCGGCCATTCCATGGCTACTGTCATATAGCCTGACCCAAGTTGTACTACCGGGCTCAATTAACCCACTAGGATTAGGGTGAAAGGTTGACTGTAATTTGCGGATGGCTGCTAACAAATTGCTGCTGCATACGCCATCAACCCGCCCTGGATTGAATCCCTTTGATTTCAGTAAAGTTTGCACACGCAGTACATCGAGAGTATGGTTTTGCCCCTTTTCCCCTACAGACGCCACTAATGTATTCATAGACTTACCTCTCTTACTGCCCAAGTGCCATGCTTCTGGCCTCCGCCGACTTAAACTTTGCAACTTTGCAAGCCTGACTGATCAACGTCAACTATTATACGCCGGGAGTTCTAATGTCGCTCATCACCTGACCCCAGATTCCCAGATTCCACAGATTCCAGATTCCAATGCCTTTCCCGTTAACACTGGTTGACGGTCGAACCTGTGGGTGGCGACAAGGTTTGCCGCGGTCTTTGGGACAGTTTATAGCAGTCCCATGTCCGGTGCCGTTCCGCCGAAAGGGAGGTTCACCGTGTCTCCCTGTCTCCAGGAAATCGATCTTGCCAGGGTCAGACTGTTGGTAGCGTAGTTAATCGCCTTGATGGTAGCGAGCTGTTTGCCGATCTGAACCGTATCGCCGGTGACAAGACCCAGACCTGCGGTGAAGTAGTAAGCGTCGGCTACCGTAAGGGTGCTGCCGGAACCGGAAGCGCTGGTAACGGTAGTTAACGATGCTCCTGCTCCCTTGACCGGGGAGTTAGTTTTCGGGCGCAGTGTAGTCGAGTCCAGTAACGGGTCGGTCTGAAGGTTCCCGCTGTACAGAGTAGGGTTCCAGGCCTGTGCCTGTGTCACCGAATAATAGCCGTCGTTTACCCACATGACGCCGGAAATACCGGTTTTGTAAAAGAGGTTGTTCTTGAAGGTATTGTTGTACACGTTCGGGGAAGCCTGCACCCTCATCTGCAGATTGTAGGAATTCGAGGGCCAGCTTCCGTCCACATTGGTCTGATAGTAGGTGCCGCCGTTATTGTAAATGATGTTGTTTTTAAAGGTATTATTGAAGGTCTTGCCGCCCGTTCGGTTTTCACCAAGGAAGAGCGGAGTTCCGCCTACAAGAATGCCGGTAATGACGTTGTTGTACACATGGTTGCCGGAAGCCATATTGGTAAACCCGCCATAGCTGTGAGCTTCCATGCTCAGCCCCAGGCTGTCTTTGCAGGGATAGCTCTTTATTATGTTGTTCCTGACAATATTGTTCATCGATACGAGCTTGAACATACATTGATGTCTTGCGTACCTATTGGTTCCGCAGTATCCGCTATTTGTGCCGTCACCTGTCAGCGTGTTCCCTTCAACAATGTTGTAGCTGGAGTTGGCTTGCAAGGTTATGAGTGCGCCGGCTGCTTTGGTACCGGTAATGACGTTGTTCCTGATGATGTTGTAGTGCGCCGTGCCTGCACCGGTCTGGCCTTCGAGGTCGATGGCGGCATGAATGCCGCCGATGGTGATGGTATTGCCCTGGATCAGGTTGTAATTGGCATTTCCCCTGAAGTTGATGGTGTCGCAGTTCCCGGCCGCCTCGGTTATGGTGCAGTTGGTTATCCGGTTGTATCTGGCGCTGGTCTGGATGGTTATGGCCGGAGACCAACGGGTGGCTGACGAGTAAATGTTGCAGTTATCCACGATGACGTGGTCTGCGCTGGTCATGTTGATGATGATGGAGTCCGAGCTGAAGCTCAAGCCGGAAACCTTGGCGTAGGATTTGCCTGTGGCGTTGAACCCTCCCATGGTCGGCTTGGCGCCGGTTCCGTAGGATGTGTAGGTGACCAGGCTGCCGGCAGTGCCGGATTTGGGAACCAGGACTTTGGAACCGTACGACCCGCCCGCCTTGAAGTACACGGTGGAGCCCGCCGGCAAGGTAGCGCGGTTCACCTTAGTTACCGTTTGCCAGGGTGCTGACCTGGTGCCGGCCGCGCCGTCATTTCCGCTGGCTGCATCCACATAATACTCCGCCGCATGGCTTATAGACGTGATCCCCAAGATCATGAAACCCATAAGCATCGGGATTTTACTCTTGCCTCCAATCATTTAGTTTCTCCTTCCACTCCGTCCTCCCGGCTCGATGCGCACTTCCCCGGAAAGGAGGGGGCGTCACCGCCCCTCCTTTCCGGGATGGGAAACCGATGTCACTCCACTGACTGATTTCAAACGGCGCCCTGAGTAGATCTCCTTCATAATTTCATCGGCAACTTTCGGCCTGAAGTGGCTGTCCTCGTAATAATTATGAATGGACTGAGTGAACTTATTTACGCCTGAATAATCATAGACGCTTTCAGCGCCGAAAACGGAATGTAGCAGCTGAACGTGATCATCCCCTAGGGGTTTCTGGTCATAAAGGGGGCAGACAACGATTCGATAGTCCGTGTGATGCTTATTGAAATATTTTTTTATATCGAAAAGAAGTTCTTTTTCATCTTGTGTAACCGGCTTGCTCATGGCAACACGCTTAGCACGATCATAAAAAGTTCCTTTGTTGATCTGCGCTTGATAATACCCCTTACTGTCCTCAAAAATCTGCCTATCGGCACCGTAATAGACGTCACCAGTCCGTGAATCACCCACATTCGGATACTTCTGGTTGTAAATTAGTTTACTCATGTAATTTCTATGAGTTGCGAACATTGAGTAGTCGATATACCCCGTCACAAATCTAATGTTCAGCAAAGGCTTGGTGAATTCACTGTAGAAGGCGAGCGGAGATTCGTTGCTTAGCTCCGGAGGAGATATGAAGTGGTGACCTTTGGCGTTCTTTGTCGAAGTTAAGCTGAGTTGATCAACTATGACAAGTGCGTTGTCAAGCCTACCCCCGCTCTGATCTATGTACCTGATCCTATTGTGGATCCCATAGATGCCTCCGCCAGCCCCATCAAAATGAAACGGTTTTGAATTTGCGGGCAAAAAGGCCTTCCAGTTATTAACTTTGAAGGCCTGGCTTCTAGAGTTTCCAAATATGAACGAGTCATAGCCCATCGCCTTTTTGTTTCGCTCGTACAGCTTGAGGCAGACTAATTCCCTGTTTAGGGGTACGAAGTTATCCCTGTCGTAGTCGTCGTACTGGCGGTAAATCTTGAAGGGATCGACTACCACAGACATTATTACCAATATCGGTATGGGGAAGGTAAACAGGAGTATTTTACCGGCAAGGAGCTTGAAACTTTTGTCATCTTTCATGGAATGCCTAGAACTTGAAATAAAGGAATTGAGTGTTGGAGACATGGAAAAACCAGGTGGCGATCAGAACGGTGTAGTAGATAAGCCATCGGTTCATAATGCTGTATTTGAAAACCGTTTCACGCTGTCTGTTTCGCAAGATAAAGATTATTCCGAGAAATACAGTGGCCGTGATGAACTCATGCGCGGGAAGGCCCATAAATATATTCGATTTAATGTAGTTTTCTGTCCCAATGGATTGAAATGAGGCATAGCTGGCAGAAAAATCCAGCATATTGGTCAGCACATACCAGGCATCCCCCAGGCTCCCTGCCCGAAAGAATATCCAGGCTAAGCTCACCAGGTTGAAGGTGCAAAAGATCTGCAATGCTCTCTGCAGCCATGTTTTATCTATGCCCAGCGCCTTGTGTATTTTTTTCTGATAGGGCCTGTAAAACGCCGAAAAAGTCATATAAAAGCCGTGCAACCCGCCCCAGATGACGAACCCCCAGCTTGCACCGTGCCAGATTCCCGAGACCAGGAACGCGACCATCAAAGCTGCAGCGGTTCCCCAGGTTTTCCAGTCGCGCCACTGCATCTGCAACGGTTTGAAGACGTAGTCGAGTATCCAGGTTGAGAACGAGATGTGCCACCGTCTCCAGAAATCGGCTACCGATGTGGCAAGGTAGGGCCCACTGAAGTTCTGGGTCAGTTTGATGTTGAAAAGCAGCGCGCTACCCAGCGCCATGTCGGTATAGCCGGAGAAATCCATGTAAATCTGGAAGGCGTAGGCGTAGGTGGCCAGCAGAAGCGGCAGGCCGGCAAAAGCATGGACATCGCCATAGACGGTATCGACAAAAAGGCCGAGGCGATCGGCAACGACGACCTTCTTGAACAGCCCACAGGCAAACAGCAGCATCCCGGAACGCATGTTGTCATAGTCGAACTCATACTTTTGCTTGAACTGAGAAATCGAATCCTCTCCCCGCTCAATCGGCCCCTGCAACAATTTTGGAAAGAACGCCAGATATAGAGCAAAGTAGCCAAGATGCGGTTCCGGCTTCTGTATCTCCAGATAGATGTTTATTAGATATGAAACGGCCTGAAAGACATAGTAAGAGACCCCTATGGCAACGAGAGCTGTAACAGGCTGTACTTCGGTGCCAAACAGCTTCAATAGTGAATTGAGATTTTCCGAAAGAAACGGTAGGTACTTCATGACCACTAAAGTCAGTACATTGGCAGCAATGCCGCTCCATAAGAAAGCACGCTTTGCTCCTGAACTGTCGGCATGATCTATCCAGATTCCAAAAGAGTAGGTCGTTAAAGCAACAAGTGCCAGAACCGCCAACAGGTACGGTACATCCAGAGCGGCATAAAAAATCAGGCTTGCCGCCAGCAAAACCCACCACCGTGCCCGTTCACCCGCAAAGTAGTAGACCAGATAAACCACCGGTAGAAACAGGAAGTAATGAAGTGAGTTAAAAGCCATTCCTGGTCTGCTTCCTTATTGCGAATCTGTCGCAGTTCATGCGCCTGTCCAACAATGCCTGGAGTCAGGCTTGCAACCTTGCAAACTCCTGGAGAATCTTCTTCACTTCTTGCATCCGCTCGGCGAGTTCACGGTCGTTCTTCGCTCTCGTCAGGAGCCTCCCGATTGATGAGCTCAAGCTGGTCACGTCGCGCCCCAACGTTCGCCCTAACTCCGTAAGGGTTGCATCACGCATCTCTCGTACCGCGCAGAATCACGTGGTAGTACGCGTCAGGGAAATGGATGCGGTGTCAGCTCACCGCGAGAAAGCCGGCAGAATCAGGTCACCTGGAGCCGTATCGAGATCTGCCGCTCTTATGACATCGCCTTCTATGATGACGCGGCGGTCTTTCCCTTTTAAAAAACCCGGCATCTTTTGATCCATGAGGCTGTTTCCGCGTAACCGTGAGATGAAAGCCCTTATGGATGCCGTACCGCCATAGTCGGTTAGCAGGGTGTAAAAAATGAGGTCGTCAAGGGTGGCGATATGGTGGGTGTTGCTTTTCGAGATGAACACGTCTCTTTGCCTGCCAAGGGCGGCGAATTTGAATCCCGATCCCAACAAACTTTGAAGAAGGACCGGCGTCCAGGAGAGGTGCGGGGCGATCTCCGGCAGTTCGCCCCCCATCTCCCGATATATTTCGGAACATAACCCGTATGGTTTGGCGCGCTTGGCTCTTTGTTCCTGATGCCTGCAGGCAAGTGCCTCTATGGCTGCCTGTTTCTCCCGACTCCATTCCAGCGCCCGGCGCGCGATCACCGAATCTTTGGTGTACCACAAGATGTTCTCCTTGTCCCCCAGGCTGACAGTGTACAAATAGTCGGGGCTACTCGTTCTGTCTCGAAAGAGGTCGAACAACTCCTTGGTCTTGCACGGCTTTGCCTGCTCTTCGAGATAACTAAGCACCTGCCTTGCCACCGGCACGCGAGGCGGCTTAGCCGCAGGCTCGCGCCGAGCGGTGGAAGCGGTAACTCTGGAAGCGGTCCTGCCTGTAGCACGAATCACCTTTTTCCGCCGCGAGATCTCGATTCTCCCGGGAAGATAACGTTCGATGAGAGAAGTCAGCTGCGCCGGTCTCGTTATCCCCAACACTTGGCACGCCGCATGATTTTCTCGGTAAAGCCATTCTTGGTCTATCGGACCGCCCGGTTCGAGTTTTGACAATTTCCGGACTATCATTCCCAGACGATCGGTCACCATGGGAACATTGTTGCAATGTAACCAAAGACCTCTTCCATCCCGTTCGACGTTCCGCACTTTAGACAGGTAGTAACCAACCTGTTCCGCGGGTACGCCAAGCTTTGAAATCGCGAATGCCCTGACCTGTTCCGCAGCAACGGGACCGGCATGGCTTGACACAAAGCCCTCCACGAGAGCCGAGATAGACCGTCTGAGTCCGGAGCCGTCTTTCTTGACGACGTACGGATACTCCGTAAAAGTCACGGTGGCGCTGCCGACAATTCTCATGCTGGTATACAGGGCCAGGGGGTTGGGCACACTCTCCATGCGGAGTCGGTCCCGGTAGTTATTGAAGAAGGTTCCATTCAGGCATAGGTACGGGATGTCGTCGGAATCCAGTCGCGCCAAAAGGTCTTGCTGGATTTCCGCGATCAGGGCCGTCGGTACCCGTACCAAGTCCCTATGCTTGAAGGTGCCGTGCCCCCATAGTAGGAGCGATGGATTTTCGAACAGCCATCCGTACACCATTTGTTCGGTTACGGGGGCTCCGGGTACAGCCCGCTTGAACTGTCGCTGCACCTCTTTGAAATGAATGCCGTCTCCGGCAGCGAGCACAATCTGCTCCAGCATATGATGTCTGTCTGCGACTTTCCGGTGCCGAGCATCCGGCAAGCATAGCTTTTCGCCCTGGACCATTATCTCTGCCGTCGAGCCTGCTCGACAATGAAAGAGGCTCTTCGAAAAACCGGTGATTTTGCCGAGTTCGGGACATCGCTCCTTTTGGCAGATCTCCAGCATTATTTCCAGGGCCTCGTCAACAGAAAGCACCATATCCCGGGTGGTTTCCACTGCCCTTAAAACTGCTCGTCTGCTGGTCGTGCAGCCAACACAGCAAGGCCCTGTCAGGGCGACCCGTATGGGGGAATCCCAGACCACCTGATATTTGGGGGAGAGCTCCATGATGGAGCCAAGGGCCTCTTCGGAAGGAAGGTGGGGCCATCCCTGGATGTCTCGCAAAGAGACGCAGAGTTCGCTCAGGTAACGCACTCCGCCACCGGTTACTAAGAGGCGGTCCAGCAGATGCCAAAGATAATCCAGATGTTGCCGCGTCTCCGGACTCTTCAGAACCGCCAGCAGTTTGCTTTCAATTTGCCGGATACGCTCCCTGGTCACCCCGTACTGTTGCCCCAATTCATATAGCTTCCATTTCCTGCCGTCGACCATCCTCAAACGTGCTCTGAGCACTTGGCGATACTTGACGGCGCACTCATGGTCCAAGGGGTCGCATTTCTTAGCGACGGCCAACTGCAGGTAGCCTTCGGCTAGTTGAGCAAAGTCGCCGTACGCTTTGGTCGGCAATCCAGCCCGCACAGACTCTGCAATCGATACCGCCCGTTCTTGCAACTGCCATAAGTAACGGATGGCACGCAGTGCCGCGACCGAAATTCCCAGCTTCCGGATGACGGTACGTTCGGTAATTTTTGCGACAGCACTCCATGGGACCGTCGGAGTATCGCTGTTTGCAATTCCGAGAAGGGCGGGGAAGCGAAAGCCGGGTACAACCAGCTGATCCATTAAATCGGAAGGCAGTTCGGCGTAGAGAGAGACATCCGGAACATTTTGTTTAGACCTGGATTGCAGCGCTGCTCCGGCAGGACCGGAGATCCTCGCCGAAGCAGCGAGCATGATGGAAATTGCCACGTCGCTCAAGCCAGTCTGGATGAGATAGCCAGTGGTAATCGAGTACAGCAGGTGGATGGAATCTTCCGGGAAAACCGCTATGGAACGAAGTCGCTCCAGATCGGTGGCAGGGAGTCTCAAAGAGTCGATGCTGGTCTCAGGTTCGAGTTGGTAAGGGAACGGGATGGGCGAAAGCTGGCAAAGGTCAGGCAGGGTGCGGTTTAAAATGCTCCAATCGGCAGGGCCGACTGCCGGGCCCTTGTCGGGCATCTTCGTTGACAGCGGAGTAACCTTTTGCTCCTTGGAATAGTGGGATAGCAGATGCGGGTATTTCTCCAGGATGCGCCCCTGCAGGCTCATGAGCTCCCGCACCGTCTTTTTGCCGCTTCCCCGGAGCAGGAACAGATCCGTTTCCCGCAATGTCAACAGTTCCTCGCATGACTGTATCGATTCGCGCTCCAGAATGCGATGTGCCCGTGTGGAGAGCAATTTTGTCAGACGAACAGGTATGGGGATGGGTGTCATCATGAGGGGCTCTGTCCCTGTGGCGGTAGAGGACTGTCTTGTGGATGATGGCGCTTCAGAATAAAGCCAAAGTATATTAATAGTTATTTATTTTACAACCCCTGCTGGGATAAATGTAAAGCTTGTGGCCAGGGTGGCCAGGGAAGGTCATCCGGTGAGGGTCTGTTGAAGGGATTGGGGGAAAGGACGGGCGAATGATTGTTCGCCCCTACAGGATCGTTAGTAGAGGTGGCGAATCCCTCACCCCTGCCGCTCTCCCTGAGGGCGAGGGTTGGTTCCCGGATGAATGCGGCAACTTCCCTAAGGGGTAATATCTGCCCATCCCTGACCCTCCACCTCCGAGGTAGGGCCTCAAAACGCAAAGAGAGCACCCATTTCCGGGTACCCTCTTCTATTGCTATGCAGGCAGGGTCTTTATCAAGGCGACCTCACAGCATCCGCCCGGAACCAGAGGTCCGGCCACTGTATCAGCAACTTCTGTTAAACAGGTATCCTTCTCAATTCTTCCACCAGCACCGGCAAATCGTCCTCTACTGAACGCCAGACGGTAGCCAGATCAACACCAAAGTACTGATGAATAAGCTTGTCCCGAAATCCTGCCAGATCCTTCCATGGGATACTATCATTCCGACTTCTAAATTCTGCCGATAGGTTCTTGGCAGCTTCGCCAATAATCTCAAACTGCCGAATTACTGCGTCTTGGGCCATACGGACGGTACGGAATTCACTATAATCCATCCCCTCTGTGTAAGCGAAAATCTGTTGTATGGCATCAGTGATGTGCGCCATGTACACTCGGTCATCCCGGATCACTGTACCAGCACCTTGAGTTCCTTTCTGATTCTCTCGATGAGGTAGGGACTGATTGCTTGCTCGGTCAGCAGGTCTATTTTTACGCCTACCAATTCGGAGAGCTCTCTTTCCATACGGATCAGCCCTAGAAGGCTTTGTTGCTCGGTGAACCAAACCAAGAGGTCCAGATCACTGTCAGCTCGTGCCTCGCCACGGGCATATGAGCCAAATACGCCAATCCGGTTGGCTCCGTGGGCTTTCATGTATTGCAAAATCTTGTCGTCAAATGGGGTTATCTGTGGCATCGCGGACTCCACTTGTTCATGGACTGCTTATGTTCTGCCTTGCACCACGTAAGTCTTTATCATTTAGAGGATTATCTGTCAAAGAAAAGCGCATTGACAGGCATGGTGGGGTGGGGACTGCCATCGCGCTGAGGCGCTCCTGGGCGCAGGGCAGCAGGAGACCACCAACCGGAGTCCCCAAGAGGTTACCCGATGATGGTGATGGAGGAGAACCAGGAGAGCATCTCCCCCTTTTTGCTCCCGGCGATGTCCATCACTACCGCCATGTAGACGGGGCCGTAGGTGGCGGTGGCGAATCCGTGTAGGAAGCGGATGGTCACCAGCAGAGAGTAGTCGCGGATAAAGAGGTAGAGGAAGGGGACGAAGACGGCGAGGCCGATCAGCATGGTCCGCTTTCGGCCGATGATATCGGACAGCGCACCGGCCGGGAGCTGAAGAATATCCCCGTCACCGTCGAGATGCCGCCGCGAGGCCCGATCTGCTCCGGCCCGGCTCCCTGGAAAAGCGCGAAGAGATGGAGTACCGTACTTCTGGCCAGCGCGTAGGAGAACCGGGCGAAGAATCCCACCGCACAGAGCGGGAGAAAAACTTTGCCCGTACTTAAAAAAGAGGCCACAGCGTTTGGGGGAGAAAAGTGTTGACATCGCGCCCCGCAAAGATTAATTGTGGAGGTCTACTTTTTCGGGATCGGCTGCCCATGAACCACTTAAAATATCGCATTATTTTTGCGTTACTAATTCCGATGCTGTTCCTCAACCTGTCCGCCAGTGCCCTGTTCGGCGCAGCGCATGCGGCAAAGGAGTTAGGGTATTCCTCTTCCCACAACATCAGTATATTTAATGTTGTCAGCAATGATCACTGCCCCGCATGTCCGAACGAAGACCATCCAAATAATGACCACAGCCACCCCAGTTGCGAGCATCACTCTTCCCTGTATTTGGGTTGTGGACCTCTGCTGATTTCCTACAACCCGTACATAACCATCCACACCATATTTGACCCATTCAATGCCTTACCCGAAGTCTATTTGGAGAAATTCATCCCCCCGCAAATACTCGCCTGACCCCCAGCAGAGTTGGAGAGATTTTACTGAGTCGTCACTAAGATGTCGTTAGTGTTAGGTTCGGGCCACTTCGCTCAGCATCATCAATTTATCCCATGCTTTTTAGATCGTCTCATTCCGGTCTCCGGCACTTTGCCGGGCACCCGCATGGAGATGCTGTGCTATGCCCTGTTGCAACTTCGCCGGGAGTAAGAGAACTGCCGCCCGGTCTGCGCCGATGACTGGCGTGGATCAACTTAATCTACATCAATCCATATCGAGCCATCCAAGGAGAATATAAATGCAAGTTTTACCTGACCGGCAACCACGCTTGCCTGTCACGATCAATCGTTATCTGGGGCCATTTATGCTGTTGCTATCGCTACTACTCGTGACACTGACGGCATCGGACGCTTTCGCCCACGGCGTATCCGACGGCGACAAAGCCTATATCGTCCAAAATTCCGGCATGCAACTGCTTCCGTTCATCTATCTGGGCGCCAAGCACATGGTAACGGGGTACGATCATCTGCTGTTTCTATTCGGCGTGATTTTCTTTTTGTACCGTTTGCGCGATGTTGGGGCCTATGTGACCCTTTTCGCGGTCGGCCACAGCGTCACCCTGATTTATGGGGTGCTGAGCGGGACGCACGTCAATGCCTACATCGTGGACGCCATCATCGGCCTCTCTGTCGTCTACAAGGGGTTGGACAATCTCGGCGCCTTCAAGCGTGTATTGGGATTCCAGCCGAACACCAAGGCGGCAGTGCTGGTCTTTGGTTTCTTTCACGGCTTTGGACTTGCGACAAAGCTGCAGGAATTCACACTTTCCCCGGAGGGATTGATACCGAACATCCTCGCCTTCAACGTCGGGGTTGAACTTGGGCAATTGCTTGCGCTCAGTGCAATCCTGATACTGATGGGCTTCTGGCGGCGTACCGAGGCATTCAGGCATCATGCCTTCGCGGCCAATACAGCCCTGATGACCGCAGGTTTCGTTCTGATGGGATTTCAAATAACGGGTTACTTAACTAAATAATTCAGGAGACTTACATGACTGCACATAATAATCACAACCTGCCAACCCTTCCGCAACTGTTCAAGGCCACCGGCATTGCCGTGCTTGCCGCAGGTACAATTTTAATTACCACCGTACTGCCGTCCGAGTTCGGCATCGATCCGACTGGAATAGGCAGAGCAATGGGGCTTACCGCGTTGAGCGCCACCAGTGCTGAGGCGGCAAAGCTGCCGGATAGTGCAGCAGCGCCGGAGCCGGTTGTCCAAACGCCGGCGCAAACGGTGGCAAAAACTGAGGTCCCTTTCCGCAGCGACGAGATGTCGCTGACACTTCAACCCGATGAGGGGTCAGAAATAAAGTCAACTATGCGCAAGGGAGAACAGATCGTCTTCACCTGGACAACCGAAGGCGGTGCCGTCAACGTGGACATGCACGGCGAAAAGCCCAACGCGGGCGACCAATTCACCAGTTACTGGAAAGCCAAGCAGGTGACCAGTGACCAGGGGAGTTTTATCGCTCCGTTCGACGGAACGCATGGCTGGTACTGGCGCAATCGCGGAGACAAACCGGTGACGGTTAAAGTCAAAGTGAGCGGCTTCTACGAGAAGCTTGCCCAGATGAAATAGACCCAAGCATCTCCAGTCCTGAGCAAGACACGAAAAGGCTCATCTACACGAGGTTCCTGTGGGAAAGTCCGTTCTGATAAAGGTGTTGCTGCTTGCAGCAATCGTTGGGTTCGCCCGAGGGTCGGACCAACCTAACCCTCAGGAACTGTTCAGCTAATATCCCAAAAATAGCTATTATGAAGGCTTAAACCGCCCTTTTCGGTGCCAAAATCAGCATTATAAGCAGCGAAACGCTCCCGCAAAGTAAGCAGGTTCCCACCTTGCTCCCAAATCTTTCTTCCAATGGCTTTAATCCCGAGGTGGACCTTGACCTCCTCAATAAATTTCCTATTGCCAACCGCCACGCTCTCTGTCCAAATGCTTTCTCGCTCAATGCTACCGCCTGTAAGTGCAGCACCTACCCACTGCCTGTACTCTTCTTTGAATCTCTCCGGGTCAGGAATTCCACACAGTCGCTGCAATTCCTGGTGATCAATAACGCCATAGCGGATTGGAGGTTTCTGAATCTCGTTGTAACCATTCATATCCCATTCCGAAGGGTGGCAGACAACACCGGCTCGGACCATGTTCAGGTCTATGTAAACCAAGCAGCGAAGTAGGTGCTCGTCGTGATCAATAGCCGTTGCATGATAGCGATCCTCCCAGAAAGCACCGTTACGCTCCTTTCGCTGGTTAAATTCTTGAGCGGTCCTGCCAGCGATCAACTGAAGACTCTTCGGTATGGTATCGATGTGATTATCAACGACCAAAAGATGAATGTGATTGGATGTGGCCGTATAATTCAGCACTTGAAGACCAAAGCGCTTTTTCGCCTCAAAAAGCCAGTAGCGCCAGCGTTGCCGATCCTTGGCGAACTTCAGCAGGAACTCCTTTTTATGGCACCGATGAGTAATGTGCCATACCTGCCCTGGTATATGGTGCCTGTTAGCTCGCGCCATGTCTTATTGGCCCTTTTTTGCCGGTGAAAACATGCTTCTAAGGGTAAAATAAAGGGACATTTTTGGTTTTTGTCGTGTCATCACAGCATGTTGCCTTGGTCCGACCCCGCCCCTTTCCTTTCTGGACGTCCCCCTCCCCCCACCTGGAGATGTGTTTTTCACTTCGTTCAGCTAGTTATCTAGGGAGTACAATAAGCGACCATTCAATTTAATACAATAGGAGGAAATATCTGGAACGCCGTTTATTTTATTGATGCCGACACAATAATCAGGATTGTAAACTCGTGGCTGCGTGTAGTATACGGGGGAATTAGATAATGTTGCATAAATGCACATTGCTAAAGACATGGGTTTAGGTCCATATGGTGCCATTACAGCAGAGTTCGCTCCTTTGTTTGTAATTGAACAAATGTAAGAAAAAGCATCTGATACATCGTGAGCATCTACCCTAACAATTTGCGTACTGCTTCTGAGCGGATAATATTTTTCTATCTCTCTGACGAATTCCCAAGTACGTTGGTAGCTTGGAGGACCTGGCGGGAAAGGGAAAAAAAGTTTCACTGTAGATTTGCTATATTCGTTCTTCAAGAGTTCAGGGAGCCCATAAGTGTGGAAACCAACTCCAACAATGGCATAGTCGGTGGTTACTTCTGGAAAGTTCTGGGGCCCGAACATTGGGATGTTTAGCCAAGTCTCTGGGTTCTCAGCAAGAAAAGATTGAGAATGCGTTGCAGGGAAGGTATATGTAGCTACGAGGTCGGTCACTTTATCATTTAGCATCAGGAGTTTAACGATTGGGAAGAAAAATCTTTTGGGGAATGAAGAAATATCAATAACGACCTTACCACAGCTTTCTGCCACAAACCTTGTAACGAGTTTAGCTACTGTACTTATGTCTGTGAACAGCGACATTTCTTCAATATCGTCATCAGCAATATAGTTTCCGAATTGTGTTCTAGTACTAGCGAGAAGAGACTCCGATCTTGAAGAGTACTGTGATGGCGGATCGATTACTCTAACCAGCTTTTTATTTCTTGATTTTGTTTTCAACTCCAGTACGCTGAGAGCACCTACACACCTCTCCTCGGTAGAATGACAGCCAAAATAATCCCATTCCGGTGCCTGCAAGCGGTCTAGAACCCAAGTGAACGGCCCCCATGGTCTAAAATGATCCCCTATCATGCCTTCCCTTTGTCACATTCGAATAACGGCATTTGCACAGTCCCGCCATCTGGCTTGGTCTTGTCTACCTTTCTTACGGCAGTTTCACCTAGCTGTGACTTTAGCAACCATGTTCGAACTTCCTTAACAGTAATGTACATTGGCTCTTTGGTGTGTGCAACTGGGATACGGAAAAAAGGTGATAGAATGGGGTTTAGATACCATTTTCTACGCAGCTCACGGTCCTTTGTTTTTGTTGTATGAGAAGAGTCATGCAAATCACCGTAATCAACAGCATCATCTAGAAAATAGCGAAGATAATGATCGTTTTCTAGTTCAGAAACTCGCAGAGAAAAGCCATTGTTTCCAGGATAGGACATAGCTTTGTCTTCAGTAAGGCTTTGATAAAATAATGTGCCTATATAGTCTATAAACCGTTTCCTATCGTTTCCTCCGTTTTCGTAACAGATTTTGTCATGCCAATGCATAGACGCCTCATGTATTCCAACTGTCTGCAGTTCAGGTTCAATTTGTGGTAAGGCAGTGTCAGGCTCTGAACCTCTCATATCTCTTATCCATGCAGCCCAAATGTGTTGACAAATACTAACGAAAACAAGAATGTTTCCTCCGCTCAGCGCAATAACATCATCAATACCAGACCATTTCAATCGTTCACCGCATCTAGCGGCTATTTGTATAAGGGCTTGATCCAGTCTCTCTTTTTTCCAATAAGTTTTTTCCCAAGGAAATGGTGGAGTTCTTGGGAAATTATACATTATGTTCTGTTTTCCTTGCTGGCGGCACCATCCTTCAGCAAGTTTCGCTGAAAGTGGATCTTGGCTAGAAAGACTAGTCAAAAAATCACACCAATCCTTTGGCCAACTATCATCTAGTCGCAGTAAACGCTGGGAAGAAGATCCGGCATATTTCTTCGCAAGACCTACAGAGTCAATATTGCTGCCAAAGACGAACTGAAGAATGTTTTTATTTTTTGGGGGAAGTCCAAAATCTGTCATCCCAATTCGACGGTCAAATACATCCTTAGCGAAATCAGGGAAAATCCAGGTCCTTCTGTTTTCTTTCCTTCTAAGTATTGAATCTATATTCACTATCTTATAATTTCGTTCCTCTTCTACAATAGCCCCGGATTTGTACATCCTCAGCTCTTTCCGCCAGGCAAATCTTCTTGACCCAATCCTATAAGATAGGTTTGGGTCTCTTAAACCTAGCGCTTTATTAATAATTTGTTGATATTCGCTAGCTTTGTCACCAATACTGTCAAGACGTGTTAGTTCCTCATACTGATCGATTCTAATAAAAAAATTGACTTCCGTTGGGACAACAGCGTATTTTTTAAGAAATGCGACTGTATGTGAGATTGGGACACCCACACTAGTCTTGGTACTTGTTATATCCCCAGATAGGGTTTGCGTGTTAAAATTCAAGAAAGACCGATAATCGTTTATTCTTTTGGCAATTTTTTTCTTGAGATCAAAATAGTTTGTTACGTCACTGAGGTACCCAAACCAACAGTCATCATTTTTTAACTCCTTTGCCCATTCGTCCATTATAGACTGATCATTATCTATAAATAGATCTGCTTTGGTTTGTTGATTTGCACTTAGTTTTTCAATTGAATTCAGGATATCTGCGACTATCCAGTAGTTCAAGAAATCTCCGAAGTAGATAGGAATTGTTTCTCCACTATCATCTGCAAAAGACCCGTTATCCCTCTGTCCAAAATCGAGAATACCGCATCTAGTAAGATTAATGCCAGCACTAATGAAGTTAGAAAAGGATTTCGGAACAGGATATTTCACGTTGGCAAGTGCATACGCAATTCGAGTGTCTGGTTTTAGTAAATTCAAAAGCATGCTTTTCCCGCTACCTTGAACCCCTAGAAGCACGACATTGCCGCTATCGAAAAGAGGAAGCGCATGTTCGACCAAAAACGGACTAAACAATTTTACGAACCTATCGTGCCCAATGCTCTCAGATACATACAAGTCGTGAAAAGGATTAGTTCTTTTGTCCATGTTTCAGATCCTTGATCTTCTTGGGAAAAGTGGGTGCCACGTAATAGAAGAGTGATGTACTATAGGCAAAGTATTATCGGGACAATTAGAAAACATAACAACTAGACCACCAGTATCCCTGTACCCAAAGGGTGTATACGGAGCCTCCGCGAAAGACCCGCTATGTCCTCGGACTTTATCGAACGTGTGTCGCAGTACTGGTCTTAGCTGATCTGAAAGTTCATGTTCTGCTGTGGTCGAAGTGGGGGGAATAAAATCAGTTTGTTTAAGTTCAATTACGGATTCGAATGTCAGGTTATTATGCTTTTTTACCATCGAATTGAAATTTGATACGCCTTTGGGGCATATTATCATTGGAAGCAACAGTACTTTTTTCCCCATTTCATCTGCGAGATCCGCAGCATAGGAAATTGCTGCGGAAATCTGACTGCCGCTGCCTACAAAGTCTTCCAACAGCACTATATATTCTATTGAATTATCAGTGATATATTTTTTGGTCGCTTCTGTATCCCCTATTTTGGATAACGTTAGCCAGTCGGGTCGTAAGTTGTGGCCAGTAGTAATCCCATTCAGATGATAAAAACCATTTATCCTCATACTATCGGTCACCGGGCAAAACCAGGTCTTTTTAAATGCCTCCCGAAGAAGGCGGTCAGAATCTGGCGCATCAAACATTAAATTTAGCAACTGAATCAGCCATCGAGCCACTGGCCCATTTACAGCAACCCTATAAAGGGTGTTAAATTCCTCCTGTCCGATGTAAAAGAGGCGAGGAATAAGCTGGAAAGCAGTTTTTTGATCTTGTTCATCATCAAAGTTCTCTATCCAAGCTTCCAGCCGAGGCCAAAACTCAGGGTATGGTCCCTTTGTAGGCTCATAATCAAAGAACAGCCTATCTTCCAGGAATTGAACCTGCAGATTGATATGTGAGAAGTCAGGTTCCCCAGGGGGAGAAAAGGTTGACCAACGGGAGACTTTTTCTTCTAGCTTATTTCTCAACATCCCCCCTTACTTAAAGAAATTTTCCTTTATGAATTCACCAAGAGTCTCTGCAAGAGGTGGAGGTACAGCATTTCCTACCATGCGAAATTGTTGAGATTCTGTACCGGTAAAAACAAAATCATCTGGGAAACCCTGGATTCTTGCAGCCTCACGCACAGTAAATCCACGACTCTCTTCCGGATGGAGGAAATATTTTGGATTACCAAAACGGGTGTCTACTGTAAAGGAAGGTTTATCCCAACATAGTCGCCTGAACTTTCCATTGAACCCGTGACCAAGATCTAGATTCCCATCCTTAATCTTCAGATATCCCTTTTTTATAAGAGAATCAACAATCAAGGTTGCATCTCCACCAAAAGCGGCATTTACTACCTCCCTGGGGACTGGATCCGCATCACCGGTTATTCTAATACGTCTGGTCCGGCGCACCTTCAAAAGGAATTCTAAAAGTCTTCTTTCAGCACTTGCGACTTCCCCAAAAACCTCCGGTATATCCCATGTATGGACGGAGTTTACTCCACCTCTTACATCACACAATTTCTGGCCAGGAGCTATTCTCCCTGCAATACGAAAACTACTTGAATCAGGCAAAAGAAATTTTTTAACATGATTCTGTTGGGTATCTAGATCATGTAGAACATCCCGCAATGTTAGTCCTTTTTTCTTATCAAACTCAATACGAGTATCTTTATTTACCCGCCAAGCTAATAAAATCATTCTGCTTCTCAATTGCGCTAACCCAAAGTCAGGCCCATCGCATCTGATAGCGGCAACTTGATACTCGGCATCTTTTAGTAAAGAGATAAGTGATTCCCAGTATATTTTATGACTCCCAGCTGTTACACCTCTTACATTTTCCAATACGAAAACCTTTGGTCTCAGCTTGACAGCTATCTCGCCCGCAATTGCCAATAAATTATTACGAGGATCGTTGAAGTTTCGCTTACCAACTGTGGAGAAACCTTGACACGGGGGACCAGCAACAACAAGTCCAATGCCTTTCTCAACCTCATGTTTCTCTAAACCGGAAGACAGGTCACGAAGACAGGCCTCAGGACCTACATTAGTGTGAAATGCTTTCAATACAACTGGATCAATGTCAAATGCGGCTGAAGGAATAAAGCCAGCTTTCTTCAGGCCAACATCAAAGCCTCCACATCCACAAAACAAACTGATATATTTCATTATTCCACCTTAACCAACCTACGAATCTGATCAACAACGCCTTGAATATCCTCTACGAGTTCATGCTCCCAAAACCTTACAACTTTTATATTCTGCGACATAAGCGTATCGTTGACATTTGCATCGCGACACTGGTTTGTCCTTATTTTCTCTTCCCAGAAAGCTTCATTTGTACGAGGAATATGTCCACATTTTAAACATCCATGCCAAAAACAGCCATCAGTAAAAATTGCGACTCTTGCACCAGGAAAATAAAAATCGGGATTCCCATACACTTTAATCGGATGGACCTTCCAACCAGTCATTTTCCCTCGTACGAGAGCGCATCTTAAGGAGATCTCAGTAGAAATATTCCCTTTGCTCCGAATTGATGACATTATTCTTTTTCGGTTATCGGGAACATTTGAGAACGCTCCATCAGCTATTTTTTCTCGTAATATTTTTCTCATGTGCATACGGCTTATTTCTAGATCGTAAATTTAGGCAAATACTATGCACGGCACACAGTATATCTCTTTGCAAGTTCACCAAACAAGGTGCGCTCTGATGTGCTAATAGCAGGCGACTGTCTGCGCTGCAATTCAAGTCAATGAGCAAAATTTCATTGGCAGATCTGTGTGTTTTTATAGTCTCATTTCCTGTAACCGTGTTGCGCCCGCCAATTGTGCTCTATGCAACCAAGAGCTTTTCTATTCAACCTCATTCCTAGCACTATCGAGAACAACAGGCAAATCATTTCTACCCATGTCTGCAGCGAATAGCACCTCTCCTCCACCCCTGCTCCCTTCCTCAAGCGCGGTATTGCCAGGAGATGAGGTTACTCTGGCTTCTTGGAAGACATGAACTGCATTGCCTTCCTGTGGCAACTCCAGATCGTGTGCCGAGGACCATGCCGCAGGGCCTGGGGGCCAAGGGCCTGGAGGTCACCCATTAAACGAATAGAGTCAACGGCTAAAAGATTTCCCTACGCAGAAATGAAATATTTTTTCTGGCTCATATTCATCCGTTACGGATACCGTTACCATTGCCGGGATTTCTTTCTTTTTACGATGTCAGCCTTTGCTGCACCAGTCACCCATCAGGATCAAGGCTATTGCCGAGGTAATAGAGGTGCGGATTCCGACGCAAGTCGGCCACTGATTCCGATCGAAGCCGGCCACCCATTCCGATTCATGTCGGCCACCTATTCCGATTGATTCCGGCCACCCCCTGAGTACCTCCTTCCCCCCGTTTGTCGTCGCTGGGTAATTTCATCAGGTGTATGCTCGCCCCTCGTTATTCATTTCCGAGGAGGAGCCTGTGCCTGCAGAGAGAACCCCTATGCGCAAGATACGAGAGATATTAAGACTCAAATGGACAGCCGATCTCAGTGATCGTGTTATTGCAAGAAGCTGCTCCATTGCCAGAAGTACCGTGGCGGAATGCTTCAAACGTGCTGCAAAGGCAGGATTATCGTGGCCTTTGCCTGAGAATCTGGACGACGCGCTGGAGAGACTGCTTTATCCTCCGCTGATTGTCATAGAGGCTGCCAGGGTTCAGCCTGAATGGTCCCTTCTGCAAAAAGAGATGAAGAGGAAGGGGGTTACCCTGGCTCTTCTGTGGGACGAATACAAGGCAAGCCAACCCGGCGGCTACCAATACAGCCAGTTCTGCAATCTCTACCGAAACTTCCTCCGCCGCGTCGATTGCTGCATGCGCCAGGTCCATGTGGCCGGAGAAAAGCTGTTCGTCGACTACTGCGGACAAACAGTGTCGCTAACCGATTCCGCAACTGGGGTGGTAAAGCAGGCCCAAGTCTTTGTCGCGGTGATGGGTGCGAGTTCCTATACCTACGCCGAAGCTACTATCAGTCAGTCGCTGCCGGACTGGCTCGGCTCACATGTCAGGGCTTTCAAGTTTCTGGGCGGTCTGCCTGAAATAGTGGTCCCGGACAACCTGCGGTCAGGGGTATCAAAGCCCTGCCGGTATGAACCGCAGCTAAACCCCTCCTATCTTGATCTCGCAAACCACTATGACATAGCCGTTATGCCCGCCCGCGTGAGAAAACCAAAGGACAAGGCAAAGGCCGAAGCCGGCGTTCAATTGGTCCAGCGCTGGATATTGGCGGTCCTCAGAAATCGAACCTTCTTCTCACTAGACGAGCTCAATGAAGCCATTGCTGGGCTCCTAGAACGGCTTAATGCGAAACCCTTCCGCAAGATCTCCGGGTCGAGAGAGAGTCTGTTTGCAGAACTGGACAAGCCGGCCCTTAGGCCGTTGCCCGCTACCCACTACCAGTATGCGGAATGGAAGTCGGTGCGGCTCGGCGTCAATTACCATGCGCAGATCGATGACCACTTCTACAGCGCCCCACATCAACTCAGAAGCGACAAGCTCGATGCTCGGCTGACCGCGCTCTCAGTCGAGTTTTTCCATAAGAACAAAAGGGTTGCCAGCCACAGGCGCAGCTACAAGAGAGGCTATACCACCGTGCCCGAACACATGCCTAAGGCTCATCGGGAGTACGCGGAGTGGACGCCGACACGCCTGGTCAATTGGGCTGGGCAGACGGGCGAATCAACCGCGAAACTGGTGGAAACCATCCTTGCCGGAAAGGTTCACCCGCAACAGGGCTTCAACTCGTGCATGGGGATCATCTCCCTGTCCAATAAATACGGAACCGAGCGGGTGGAAGCGGCCAGCAAAAGGGCGATCGCCATCGGCGGTACCAGCTACACAAGCTTGAAATCGATCTTGGCCAATGGGCTCGATTCTAAGCCGCTGCCAGAAACGACCAGTCCCGGTAAGCAGCCAGTCATGCACCCCAACATCCGCGGCAACGAGTACTATCACTGACAAAGGAGAACAAAATGCTCATCCACCCGACAATCGACAAACTGAACAGCATGAGGCTCACCGGCATGGCGAAAGCGTTCAGGGCGCAGTTGGAAACACCTGAGATCCACAACCTGCCGTTTGAGGACCGCCTGGCTCTAATCGTGGACATGGAGTTTGCTGAGCGGGAGAACCGGCAGCTTGCAATACGACTCAAAGGTGCAAAGTTGCGCCAGAATGCGGCTCTGGAAGATTTAGACACCAAAGCCAGCCGGGGCATCGACCGCGCTCTGCTGGCCAGCCTTGCCAGCTGCCAGTGGGTAAAGAAACGTCACAATCTTCTGATCACCGGCGCGACCGGGGTCGGGAAGACCTGGCTGGCGTGCGCCATGTCCCACACTGCATGCCGTCAACGCATTACAGCCGTCTATCACAGGTTGCCGGCCCTCATGCAGGACCTGGATCTCGCTCGCCACGACGGACGTTACAAAAAGGTCATGCGGTCACTCGCCAAGGCTGAACTCCTCATCCTGGACGACCTTGGAATCGCTCCGATGTCTGCCGAGCAACTGCGCGACCTACTGGAGATCATCGACGAGCGTTACCAGAAAGGGTCGGTTCTGATGACCAGTCAATTGCCTGTCGCAAGCTGGCACGAGTCGTTTAGGGATCCAACCATGGCAGATGCTATCTTGGATCGGGTACTTCACAACGCTTACAAAATCGAACTGAAGGGGGAATCGATGCGAAAGCGACGCACGAAGATTGACGCAGCCGAAACCTTGTGAGACATTAACCTTCGCCCAGCGGCGCACCCCTCAGGGGGTGGCCGACTTCAATCGGAATACCCGGCCGACTTCCGTCGAATTAGGTGGCCGACTTCATCGGAATACGCAAATAGAGGTTCAACAGCCCGTTCCGCATTTCGCGGACCACCCATTAAACGAATAGAGTCAACGGCTAAAAGATTTCCCTACGCAGAAATGAAATATTTTTTCTGGCTCATATTCATCCGTTACGGATACCGTTACCATTGCCGGGATTTCTTTCTTTTTACGATGTCAGCCTTTGCTGCACCAGTCACCCATCAGGATCAAGGCTATTGCCGAGGTAATAGAGGTTCAACAGCCCGTTCCGCATTTCGCGGACCAGAAAACCTTCGGTTCCAGGCCGTGTCCAATGGATTGTTTCAAGTCTAATGGTTGTTAACCAGCCCCATGGTGGTTCACGGGCAGAGGGGGGACGCCTTTGAGTTCCTGGGCAGAGGGGGGACGCCTTTGAGTTCCTTGAGTTACTCACCATTTACGCTAACATTAAGCAATGCCAAGGTCACCACGAATAGATATCGAAGGGGTACTTCATCACGTGATGATCTGCGGGATCGAGAAGAGAGATATCTTCGTCGATAACCGCGACCGGTCCGACTTTCTCGATCGCTTCTTCCGGTTGCTGATGAAAACCAACACCGATTGTCTCGCCTGGAGTCTCTTATCAAACCACCTACACGCCCTTCTCCGCCCCATCACAATGGCGGGACGCTGGTAAGTTGTATAAGTTATTTGGATTGCGAAGGGGGACGTGCAATCCTGCGGTCCTGTATCCAACACTCCGCCTAATTCTTGTGTCAAAGGTCCCTATGTTTACCTGCCACTCTATTCCTAACGCTGCCCATCTATTATCTGGTGCAAGAGGTTTGATGATATGTCTGTCTTTACTTGTATCCAGAGGGGCAAGTGATCGGATAGTTCGTAGGTAAATTTGCTGTGGTCAATTTCGTAGAAGCTGTCTCTGTCTCCTGCCACAAAATCCAATACTCCGCCGACCTTGGAGAATGCTGTGTTGTAAATGGGCATGTGGAGGATTTGGTCGTAGCGCTTGTTCTGCTCCAGATTGGTGCCGAAGTCGGTCCTTGCCAGGGCATCTGGTATTTTAAGGCCGCGGGAAGTCAGAATTTCCAACATAGTGTCGTTTTCGATGTTGAAATCCCCCATGACGATCATGTCTTTATCTTCACAATGGATGTCATCCCCTTTTGCATGCATCCAGTCTGCAAACATCTTAAGTTCTGCTTTTCTGCCTTGTGCTGTCCCCCACTGTATGTGTGCGGCTACGACTATGAAGTCGAAGTTGCCGGCACGGAAGGAGGCCAGGTA
>Ga0209212_1002441_pt1 | contig 26389 bp, 26 predicted proteins | sample RifGroC2_FD_183996 | JGI IMG/M metagenome (GOLD analysis project Ga0209212, IMG submission 183996) | Groundwater microbial communities from Rifle, Colorado, USA - Groundwater C2 (SPAdes) (version 2) | ecosystem: Environmental > Aquatic > Deep subsurface > Groundwater | place: Rifle, Colorado... | reverse complement strand
AACTGAAACTGGTGTTGAGGCAATTGTGCCTGGTGCGTCTCAGTCGTTTGAACTCTAGCTCCGGCTAGCTATATTGAAGAGTACGGCATGAACTAAGTGTTCCAGAAACCATCTCTTCCAGACCGATAGTTATTTATCCCAGCCGATAAATACTATCTGCATGCTCGGTGTTTTGTTAAGACCCAGCCACTTTGTGGCTGGGTCTTAATCCTTCTTTATCATGCCTACCGGCAGTAAGGACTTGCCAAAACACCTGCGCAAGCTCTGAAGAGATGGTTTCTTGCGCTTGGTAAATAAACTAGCGAAGCCCAGCCATATTGAAGAGGCTTACGGAGCGCGACGGTCTGGGCGAAGCTAGTGTACTCTCAAAAGTCTTATTCCTTAGTGAATACCGATCATTTCATGAAGATTCTATGGCGGGCTTGACTTTATTTTGCATAGGTGTTATGATGTGAATACAGGTCCTGATGGTCGTTAACAACGTGGTAAGTGGAAAGAAGGTGTGAGATGGGTCTGGTCACGTATCTCGTGATTGTGTTAGTAGTCGTGCTCGTGTGCGTGTATACGGCCAAGGTGGCCTACCGGCGGGGTCTCAACACGATCCCCGAGGCGCTGAAGCCGAAGTTTGGGCTCAAGGAGGCCTTGCAGCTCAAGCCCGTGCTCGACAAGATGGGCGTGGTCTCTCCGGTGATGGCCGTGTATACGACCAAATTGGTCGCTATGCTCGGTGCCGTGAACAACCTCGCCTCCGACGTGGCGGCGGCCGTGGCTGATCGTGACCGTCAGGTCAGCGGTCTGCAGCGGTCGATTGCTGCCAACGAGGCGGCGATCAAGGAGGCTCAGGCGGCCATTATTGCGAATGGGAACACCATCGTGGTGGCAACGGCGGCAAGGGCCGACGTCATCGCTTTGGGCAAGATGTTCGGAGTCTAGGACCCAGCGGTCCGGACAGACCCGGCGCAACGCGCGCCGGGTCTTTTAAATTCTTTTTTGATTAGTTTCGTAACTATAGCGTAGCCCAGTCGCTTTGAATGGACTTACGGAGGACGACTGGTCCGAGTAAGAGGCGAAATGCCAGTAGGCATTTACGTCGTGCCATTCAAAGTGACTGGGCGAAGCGTTGATTTTTTGAGTTTTTTGTATTATAGTATGGAAGTTAATATTTTATATTTATCCTATGGCAGAGATTAAAATAACCAATATACCGATTCCAAAAGAACTACCTTTAATGGCTCTGAAAAATACGGTCCTATTTCCCAAGTTGATTATTCCGATCATTATTCAGAGATCGAAATCCATGGCTGCTCTTGAGAGTGCTTTAGCTGGCGATAAGCTGGTATTTTTTGCTACTCAAAAAAACATAGAAGACAACATTACCAAAGAAGATCTGTATGAAATTGGTACGATTGGTCGCATCATTTCAGTTTTTAAAATGCCTGACGGCACGGCCAAAGTAGACGTTGAGGGCTTGGTGCGAGCTAGAATTGAAGAGTTTGTTCCCAATGAGCCATATTTCAAAGTTAAGGTTCAGCCTTTCAACTTAATTTTAAGAAATAGTTTAGAAGAAAAAGCGATGCTGAGAAGCGTGATAGATCAGTTTAGAAGTCTGTCGAATATCCGGTCATACCCTAATGCCCTGCCAGATGTTATTTATATGATGGCGCAACTGAAAGATACCGAGCAGATTATAGGTTTAACGGTAGTCAATATTAATATTAATACCGATGAGCAGCAAAGGATCTTGGAATATGAAAGTGCCATGGATGCTTTGCGAGAGCTCAATATGCTTCTAGCAAGAGAAGCTGAAATATTGGAAGCCGAGAAGAACGTAGCCAAAGAGACCAAGAAACAAATTGGCAAGATGCAAAAGGAGATGTTCCTGCGTGAACAACTAAAAAGCATTGAAAAAGAGCTTGGCGTGGATGATGAGCGAGGCGAAGCCGATCAGTTAAAAGAGAAAATATCAGAAGCTAAGATGCCCAAGGACGTAGAGGAAAAAGCTTTAAAGGAGTTGAATCGTTTATCAAAATTACCGCCATTTAGTCCAGAGGTCTCATATTTAAGAACATATCTAGATTGGCTGGTAGAAATGCCTTGGAGTAAAAAGACTGAACAGAAAATTACGCTCAAGGAGGCGGAGAAGGTTTTAAATCAGGACCACTATGGTTTGTCTAAGGTTAAAGAAAGAATTCTCGAATTTTTGGCCGTGCAGAAGCAGGTTGGAAAGGTTAAGGGTCCAATATTATGTTTAGTCGGTCCTCCCGGCACAGGTAAAACATCAGTTGGCCAATCAATTGCCCGTGCTTTGGGTAGAAAATTTATCAGAGTCTCATTGGGCGGTATTAAAGACGAGGCTGAGATCAGAGGTCATCGTAGAACCTATATCGGCGCTCTACCTGGTAGGATTATTCAGGGTATTCATAATGCGGGTACGAAAAATCCCGTCTTTATGTTGGACGAGATTGATAAAATAGGTATGGACTTCAGAGGTGATCCATCGGCGGCATTACTCGAAGCATTAGATCCACAACAAAATAATGCTTTTTCCGATCATTATCTGGAGGTACCTTTTGATTTATCGGATGTTATGTTTATCGCAACGGCTAATATGCTAGATACAATTCCTCCGGCATTGCGTGATCGTATGGAGGTAATCGAATTTGCTGGCTATACTGAGGAAGAAAAGCTTCATATTGCCAAAAAGTTTTTGTTACCAAAATTATTTAAGGACCATGGATTAAAAAAAGATTTCTTAACTTTTCAGGACTCAGCCGTTTCGGATATTATCGGTAATCACACGCGGGAAGCGGGTGTCCGAGATTTGGAAAGACAACTAGCTTCAATCGTAAGGAAAGTATTGAGAAAAGTTGCTGACATTGTTTCGCCAAGGCAGGTTTTAGTCTCCAAGGAGATTATTCATAAATACCTTGGTCCGATAAAATTTACTCATCAGATGGCTGAAGCAAAAGACGAAGTCGGAGTAGTTACGGGACTTGCGTGGACTCCGGTTGGAGGTGAGGTTTTAACTGTTGAAGCTACTAAAATGCCAGGAAGGGGAAGGTTGATATTAACTGGCCAACTGGGCGATGTTATGAAGGAATCGGCGCGAACGGCGTTAAGTTTTGCCAGGGCTTACGCGGCTAAGCTTGGCATTAAAGAAGATTTTAACAAAGACGATATCCATATCCACGTGCCTTCTGGTGCGATCAAAAAGGACGGACCATCGGCGGGTGTGGCCATGACCCTTGCCCTGATATCTATATTTCTCAAGAAAGAAGTTGATAAATTTGTAGCTATGACTGGCGAAGTGACCCTAAGAGGAAAAGTTCTAGAAATCGGAGGCGTTAAAGAAAAAGTTTTGGCTGCGCATAGAGCTGGAATTAAAACAGTAATTTTACCATTTGAGAATAAGAAAGATTTAATTGATGTGCCGGCCGAAATCAAGAAAGCGATTAAATTCGTTTTTGTCAAAACTGCCGAAGATGCACTCAAGATTGCGTTTAAATAATTATTTTGCATAACCACATTGAAGAGTATGTCGTCTTTGATATACTGAAAGGATGATTCGAGTGCTTGCATATTTCAAGGAAGATAAAAATTTTTATTTTGCGGTTTCTATATTAATTGGCACGATGGTCGGTGTGGGTATCTTTGGTCTTCCCCTCGCATTTTCTAAGGCCAGTTTTGTTGTTGGCTCGACCTTTTTGATTTTGATGGCTGGCATAACAGTATTGATAGATCTGATGTATGGCGAGATTATCTTGCGCACCCAAGAAGACCATCAGCTTGTCGGTTACTCCGAGATTTATGTAGGTAAGGTATTTAGGAGATTACTTTTTTTTCCTGTTGCACTGAATGGCTATGCTGGTATCTTGGCTTATATATTACTTTCAGGGCAATTTTTAAACAACATATTCTCTCCTTTTTTCTATAGATCTTCTGACTATTACAGCGTAGCGTTTTTTCTCATTTTTTCTTTATTATTGTTATTTGGCATAAAAAGATTTGGCTGGCTGGAAATATTGTTATCCGGATTATTTATTTTAATTATTATCGTTATTCTTGGATTTAGTCTGCCTCAGATTCACGTAGCAAATTTAGTGGATTTTTCCTCAGCTTCTAACTATTGGTTCTTACCTTACGGAGTTTTATTTTTTGCTTTTGGCGGATTATCAGCAATTCCGATTCAAAGACAGGTTTTAAAAGGCAAAGAACACAAACTGAAAAAGGCGATAATTTTGGCCGTAATAATTACCGCAATCTTATATCTGTTATTTGCTCTAAGCGTTGTTGGTGTTGCTGGGGATGCCACTAGCGACAATTCTATTAATGACTTATTTAATATTCTTGGTGAAAGAATGATGTTATTGTGCTCATTATTTGGAGTGGTTGCGGCTGGCAGTGCTTTCCTGATGCTTGGATCTGCGCATAAGGAAATATTCAGCTTTGATTTCGGCTTTAATAAGTTTTGGTCTTGGATTTTAGTTGTATTGCCGCCACTGCTTTTATTCCTGGGCGGTTTAAGAAATTTTGTCGATATCATTGGATTGGGTGGAGCTGTGGCTCTTGGATCAGAATCTATTATACTTTTATATATTTACATAAAAGCTCGAGTCGAAGGTGATCGTAAACCTGAATATAATCTGCGTTTATCGCGTTACGCGTTGTACGTTTTAGCAGTTTTATTTTCTGTAGGCATATTGTTAAAGTTGATGCTCAATGTTTAATAAGATAGAAAAATATCTATTTATTTCGCTGTTATTCACTATTCCGTTTCAGATACGGAAAATAGCATTCTATGAGGGCTGGCGCTTTAATGAGTGGCTGTCTTTTTCAATTTATCTAACAGATGTAATATTTTTCTGTTTGTTTTTGCTGTGGATCTATAATTTAGCGAAGAAAAGAGTAGTGTTAGTAATCGACAATTACCTCTTGATTGGCCCATTTCTTATAGTTATAACGGCATTTTCGTTGCTAGTTGCTAAAGATTTAAAAATTGCCACATTTAGCTTGCTGAGGCTCATTGAGTTTTTAATTTTGTTTATTTATATAAAAGATTATGCGATTAAGAAATTCAATTTTAATACAAGCCTGATTATTCTAATCTGTAGTGGGGTTTTTCAATCAATTATTGCCCTAGGACAGTATATCAAGCAGGCAGATCTGGGTCTTAGGTATCTTGGAGAAGGAATGCTGGGATTGCACATTAACGGTGTTGCCGTCTTTATTAATGAAAATGGCGAGAGAGTGATGCGTGCTTATGGTACAACGCCACACCCTAATGTTTTGGCAGGATTTCTATTCTTATCTATATTTGCTTTATATTTTATATGGTTTTATCGCAAAGGATCCGGCTATAATGTAAACTTTCTTTATGGTGTGGCCTATGCCGTTTTATTAGTCGGGCTATTATTAACATTCTCCCGAACAATTATATTTTTATGGGCTTTAGGATTTATTATGCGTGGATTATTGATTGGATTTTTGCCAAAATATCGGAGCAAGTTTTGGTTTGACCCAGAGATGAGACGCAAAATAATCTCTATTTTGCTAGTCACGGTCATTGTGCTGGCACTATTTTCAATAATAGCGTGGCCCGAAGTATTAAGTAGAGCCAAGATTTCGGCTGACGACGAAGCCGTTAGACTAAGGGTTTATTATGCTTCTGAGACTATGGATCAGAAACTAAACTGGCTTGGATCTGGGGCCGGTAATTTTACGGTTTGGCTTAAATTAAAACAGCCCAACCTGCCTGAATATCTGTATCAGCCAGTGCATAATATTTATTTACTACTTTATGCAGAACTGGGTATCTTGGGATTAATTACCTTCCTATCTTTGGTCGGTTATGCCATCTATGATTTCTATCGTTCTTATAAGTTCCAAAAGCTTTTTCATTATTCATTTATTTTGGTGTTTGCATCAATTTTATTGATGGGTCTGTTTGATCATTTTTTATGGACTATTCAACAGGGAAGATTTGTATTGTGGCTTTCGATTGCGTTAATCGCCACAAAAGATATAAAATTTGAATAATATGACTATAGACAAGAGAGAACTAATGCGACAAATAAGAGATGAGGTACTTAACCTAAAAAGATCACCACTTTATGATGAGCGGGTGGCCAATAAAGTATTTCCTGTAATTGGAGAGGGTAGTCACGATGCAGCCATTATGTTTATTGGTGAAGCTCCGGGTAAAAATGAAGCTAAGACGGGCAGACCATTTTGTGGTATGTCGGGGAGAGTTTTAGACGAGCTATTGGCTTCGGCTGGTATTAAACGTGGAGATGTATATATTACCAATATCGTTAAAGATCGCCCGCCATTCAATCGCGATCCCTCGCCCGATGAGATAGAGGTCTATGCACCATTTCTTGACCGTCAAATAGAGATTATCCAGCCAAAAATATTGGCAACACTTGGTAGATTTTCTATGGCATACATAATGAAGAAATTTGGACTTGAGCCGGAATTAGGGCCAATTAGTGAGATGCACGGACGTGTCTTTGTTGGGAATGCTAATTTTGGTAAAATTAAGATAGTGCCACTTTATCATCCAGCTGTGGCTATATACAATAGAAATACTAAGTCAGTATTGATGAAGGATTTCGAAATACTCAAGAATAATTAATGGAATGGAATCTATATTTTATTTCTTAAGAGATCATTTCCCCATACTATTTTCTTATAAATATTTCTTTGTTTTTGCTGGTTCTGCCATCGAAGGTTTTAATGTCCAAATATTGTCAGGTTTTCTGATCGGTGTCGGTGGCTTGAAGTTATTGCCAACTTTTCTAGTAACGGTCGCTGGCCAATTTGTAAATGGTTTTATGTGGTATGGGATAGGCTATTTCGCTGGCTCGAAGCCATTAGATTTTTGGGCGCGTCGACATAAAAAAGGTAGGCAAATATTGGAAAAAATAAATGAATATTTTACAAAACATAGCGGTAAAGCATTGATCTCTACGCGAGTAACAGTCTCTTTTACGGTGGCCGCTCTTATAACGGCTGGATCTCTCAAGTATGATCTTAAGAAATTCAGTTTTTATAATTTTATTGGTGGTACCTGCTGGGCTATTATTACTCTTGGCTTTGGCTATTTCTTTGGTGAAGGTTTTAAATATATTTTTAAATATGTTGCTAGTGCCACGATGATGTTATTGGGACTAGTACTTATAGGTTTTGCCATCTATTTGATTTTTAAACTCATGAACAGGATATTTGAAAAAGTCCTAGTGTTTAATGAAAAAGTGAGGGTTTTAGGTGATAAAATGATGGTGGGTATTGATAAATTGTTATCGGATGAAAGCGATAATCAGATCAACAAGAGATAGGAGCTGTTGATTGCCTTATGAGGTCTTTTATGCTAATATGAATTTAATCATGAATATTAGAAAATCGTGGCCATTATTGGCATTTATAGCTATGTTTTTAGTAGCTGGTTTTGCGCATGCGTCCGACGAAGATACTCGATATTTCATTAAATCAAACGCTTCATTTTGGAAGAAATCTTTAACCGTAAGGCAGGTTTTTGATAATGGTTTTACTTCCGACTTAACTGATTGGCAATTACGGTTAACTAAAATTTTTGGCGTTGAAGTTACTCCAGTTAGGAAATTAAGTATCTTGAATGACCAAATAGCCATCAAGGGTAGCGTAGTAAAACAGTTGCCAACAGATAGGATTCCTTGGGGTATTAGAGCAGTGTACGGAGACTCAATGCTAGAGGAAACTTTTGGTGGCAAGGATGTGAATGTGGCCGTACTTGATACTGGTGTTATTAAACATAAAGATCTAGAGGACAATATTAAAGAATGTAAAGATTTTTCATCAGCAAAGCCTTTGGTTGACGGAAAGTGCGAAGATAAAAACGGTCATGGCACGCACATTACGGGCATTATTGCTGCTAATGGTGGGGCGGATGAAGAAGGTATTTTGGGTATTGCGCCAGAGGCTTCCGTCTACGTATTTAAAGTTTGTACAAATCTTGGAACTTGTTGGGCCGATGATGTGGCTGTAGCAATTAGAACAGCCGTTGATGATGGTGCCCAGATAATCAATATCAGTCTAGGCTCAGACACTGAGAATAATCTGGTCGCGGATGCCATAAAGTATGCAATTAGTAAAAATGTTTTGGTAGTGGCCGCTGCTGGAAACGACGGATCTTATCCTGGAAGTATTGATTATCCTGCCAGTGATGTAAACGTTGTGTCTGTCGGTGCCGTTGATTTTAATATGAGCGTGCCTGATTGGGCTGCAAGAGGTCTCAATGAAGAGACAAAATCTTTTATTCGCGAAGCCAAGGATATCGATTTTGCTGCTCCAGGAGTTAATATTGAATCTACGTGGAAGGACGGCGGATATGTTATCTTATCTGGAACTTCAACGTCTGCTGCGCACATTTCAGGTTTGGCGGCTAAGCTTTGGCAGAAAGATGACAAGAATCCAATGGAGGCTACGCGTATAATTCTTAAGAAATTTTCTCAAGACATTTTACCGGCAGGTGATGACAATGTTTCTGGCTGGGGATTACCAAAATTAAGATAAACTCTCGGGTGATAAAAATCGGCCATCGGCCGATTTTATGGTATTATAATTCTACATGAAAGTTAACCACGTCATTCGTACCTTAGTCTTGTCTGATTTTTTTGTTAATGCCGGTTTTAGCATTTTCGCACCAGTATTTGCAATTTTTGTGACTAAACAAATCAACGGTGGTTCGCTTGAAGTAATTGGCTTTGCGGCAGCCATATTCCAGATATTTAAAGTTTGTTTTCAGATACCCGTGGCTAGAATTCTAGATAGAAATCATGGCGAAATGGATGATTTTTACTCTATGATATTTGGTAGTATTATTATTTCGTTAGTACCTTTTATGTATCTATTTGCGTCAGAGTCAGTACACATATATATAATCCAGGCGATTTATGGTATCGGCGCTGCGTTCTCTATACCGCCATGGTATGCGATATTCTCTAGGCACATGGATAAGATGAAAGAAAACGTTGAGTGGTCTATGGATTCCATCGCAATTGGTATTTCTGGTGCATGCGCGGCTGCTCTTGGCGGTTTCTTGGCTCAAAGGTTTAGTTTTGAAATGGTGTTTGTAATCGGTGGCATCATTGCCATTATAGGCGCATCACAACAAATTAGAATTTTTAATGATATTAAAAGAAAGGTTCGTGGTGGCGAGGTGATCCCTCGGCCTGATCGTGGACCCGAGACATAAAACATGGAAAATCAAACGAACATTAATTTAAGTAAAAAAGAGTTAAGAGATGCTAAGTATCAAGAAAAAATGGAAAAACGACAAAATCGTGAGGTTTGGGTTAGGAATAAAAGCTATTTTATCTGGGGAGGAGTTATTGTATTGTTAGCACTCGTGATCTGGGGTGCGATAAAAGTTGCGCCAAAAAATACTGACTCGACGGATGTGGGTAAGCCAGATGCTATTAGCTCTGGTGATTGGGTGCTTGGAAATAAAGATGCCAAAATTAGTATTATTGAATACAGTGATTTCCAATGTCCAGCATGTGCCGCTTATGCGTCATTGTTAAATAAAATAATCCAAGACTATGGAGATAAGGTCAGTTTTACATATAGATATTTCCCGTTGATATCGATTCATAAGACAGCAGTCGCATCTTCTATAGCCGCCGAAGCCGCCGGAAGGCAGGGAAAGTTTTGGGAGATGAGTAATAAATTATTCGAAAATCAGTCAGATTGGGCTGATAATTCCAAAGCTCAAGAAATTTTTATCAGTTATGCCAAGGGCTTGGAGTTGGATATTAATAAGTTTAAATCTGATCTTAGCTCTGGTGAAATAAAAGATAAGGTTAATACGGCGTATAATAAAGCTCAGGCAATAAACCTTAGCTACACACCATCCATTTTTATTAATAATAGACTAATTCAAAATCCAAGATCCTATGAAGAGTTTAAAACAATTATTGAATCAGAGATTAAGGCCAATTCCTAGATGGTTGCCGTATTTTTTAACCGCATTACCTTTACTGGGATTTATAGATTCAGTCTATTTAACAGTTAGCCGACTTTTGAGTTTTAACGTGCCATGCACGATATTTAAAGGCTGTGACGTGGTGACAAAAAGCGTTTATTCTAGCATCGGACCGATCCCAGTCGCCATGCTTGGAATTTTTTATTACCTAATCTTGTTCATAATAGCAATTTACTATCTGGATACAGCTAAAAAAGATGTTTTTTATCTCTTTGGTAAGTTATCTTGGATTGGGGCTGCTTTCTCCGTATGGTTGGTCTTTCTTCAGATGTTCGTGATAGAAGCTTACTGCATCTATTGTATAGTCTCAGCCTCTTTTTGTGCTATTTTGTTTGTTTTATGTTTGGTATATATTAGAGTTGATAAGGAATAATTACGGGGCAACCCGTTTAATCACATGAAGAAACTCATTTTGCTAGTGGTCGTAGTAATTATCGTCGCGATTGGAGCATTGCTATCTGTTAGATTAATATCGGGAGAGGATACCTGGATTTGTCAGGGTGGCCAGTGGATTAAGCATGGTGAGCCTTCAAAGCCAAGGCCAGTTGGTGTTTGTGGTGAAATTAGAGATTTTAGCGGCGCGATCAGTGCTATCGATTATAGTAAAGGTGAAATAATAATTAAGGACGCCGGAAGAGAAACCAAATTATTATTAATACAAGACTCAAAATTAAGCGATAGCGATGGTAGCGTTGTGGCATTGTCTGATATATATAAAACTTTTGAAATTAGCGGTAAGGGCAGTGTGTCAGCCGAGAATGTTTTAAATGTTCAGGAATTAAAAATAGATAAATCACCCAATATCATATTGATGATGCCTAAAGACAATATAGAGATTGGCTTACCGGTTGAAATTAGTGGGGTGGCCCGTGTATTTGAAAATGCCTTGAATGTCAGAATTAAAGACAAGGAAGGAAATATTTTAGCGGAAAGAAATACAATGTCAAATAGTCCCGATATGGGTAAATTCGGAGAATTTAAGGTAGTGATTAATTATGCCGAACCAAAAACCGAAGAAGGTTATGTCGAAGCCTTTAACTATAGTGCTAAAGATGGAAGCCTAGAGAACCTTGATTCAGTGTCGGTAAAATTTGAGACTATTGAATCTCAGATTATAAAAGTATTCTATTCGAATACTAAGACTGATCCATCTGCGAAATATTGTAATAAAACATACGCAGTCGAGAGACGAGTGGCTAAAACTGATGGGCCGGCCAGAATTGCTCTTGAAGAAATGTTAGTTGGGCCAACAAATATGGAAATTAAAAACGGCTATTTTAGTTCCATTGCCCAATGGCCAAAAATCGAAATTCAAAAACTCACAATAGAAAATGGACTGGCTAAAGTTGATTTTAATGAGGCTCTAAATCAACAAGGTGGCGGTTCATGTAAGGTATCAGCAATTCGATCTCAGATAGAGAATACACTTAAGCAATTCTCAACCGTAAAGAAAGTCGAGATTTCGGTTGATGGTAATGTTGGGGAGGCTCTTCAGCCCTAATAAATCATTATGAAATTTAGAGTTCTATTCGTTGGCGGCGGGACGGGCGGACATGTATTTCCACTCATAGCGGTAGCTAATGCCGTAAAAGAAAAAGCCGTATTTAACGGAATTGATCTGGATATCTTAGTTATCGGTGAAGGTCAGATGCTCAGAGATGCGTGCATGGCTGGCGGGTTTAAGTTTAAGTCAATTTTTGCCGGCAAGATAAGAAGATATTTTAGCTTCCTAAATTTTTTGGACATATTCAAGATGCCGATTGGTTTTATCCAGTCATTGTGGCATATACTACTGTTTATGCCCAATGTCGTTTTCGCCAAGGGTAGTTATGCTTCTTTCATGCCGTGCCTTGTCGCGAAACTTTATTTTGTACCCCTATTTATTCATGAATCTGATTCAGCTGCTGGTCTGACTAATCGTATTGTTGGGAAATTAGCCGACAGAGTTTTTGTTGCCTTCAAGAATACTGAGTCAGAATTTAGTCCAGCCCGATGTTTATTGGTTGGCAATCCTATACGCAAGGAATTACTTGGTGCTAGTCACGACGAGGGTCTGGTAATGTTCAAATTTGATGCGAATAGAAAAACTATTTTAATTCTTGGTGGTAGTCAGGGTGCCAGGACTATTAATAATATAGTTTTGCAGTCACTGGTTATGTTGACTGATAAATATCAGATTATTCACCAATGTGGCGATGGACAATTCAACATTGTTAAGGCTGAAGTGGATCGCATAATTAAAGAAGGTAAAGATGAATATGCCGACCGATTAAGGAATAACTATAAATTGTTTTCATTTTTTAATACTAATGAGATGCGTCTAGCATACGCAGCTAGCGATGTGATTATCTCGAGAGCTGGTGCAGCGAATATATTCGAGATTGCCGCCGTTGGTAAGCCGACTATAGTTATACCCATTACACATTCAGCGTCAAACCATCAAACACTTAATGCCCAAGAATTTTCTAACTCTGGCGCAATTGTGATTGAAGAAGAAAATCTAGCAACTCATTTATTAATCAATCAGATTGATAAATTACTATTACCCGAAAATTATGATAAAATTAGTGCTCAAATTAAATCATTTGCCATGATCGACGCTGCCGATAAGGTGGCAGATCAACTATTATTTTAAAATAAAATAAATAAAATAAATAAAAAATATGATCATATCATCAATTTTAATAGTCGGTATAGTGGTACTGGTAGTGATTTATGTCGTTGTATCCAAAGTTCAGAAAAGTGGTACTTCAATACTATCAAAGGCGGAGAATCTACCAGTTGAATTGGGAGATAAAAATCTGCCTTCGGTATCGGAGGACGTGAACTTACCGGCGACACAAGAGCCGAAGAGAGATGATAATGCGGGCGACGATTTACCGTCAGCTCAAGGCTAGATACTATCTAACCATCTGCTTCCCACCCGCTTTGCATTGCAAAGCGGGTGGTTTTGTATTTAAATGAACTCATGAGATGGCAGACTATCGGTTTTAATAAAAATAAGAATTTATTTGAAGATATAATTACTAATAAAAGATTGGGGCACTCTTATTTATTTTGGGGAGAAGATATGATTGGTAAAAAAACTTTTGCGACCGAGCTTTGCTTCATAATGAACGATGAAGAACATCATTCGGACTTAGATTCTCTGGTTATTGCTCCTAAAATCTCAGAAGGAGAAACAAAGATATACATTGAAGATATTCGTAATCTAAAGTCTTTTTTATCGCTCAGGCCTCTGTTTGGTAAATATCGGATTGCCATAATTGACGACGCTGACAGATTAACACCAGAGGCGACGAATGCTATATTAAAAATTTTAGAAGAACCACCGTCGTCTGGACTATTAATTCTTATATCATCAAGACCTAAGGCTCTCCCAAGGACCATCTACTCTCGATGTCATCATATTCATTTTGCCAATCATAGAGAAGCTATTGTCAGAGAATATATTGCTAAAGAGAAAATTAACTCCGGTGATTCAGAATTTTTATTCAGGTTAAGTCGCGGAAGGATCGGATGGTTGGCGCGTGTTATTTCAGAAAACAAACTAACTGGAATAAAAAAAGATATAATTGACTTTGAAGGGAGTATTGAGGCTGGTGTGTTCGAGAAGATGACTTATGCCAAAAAATTGGCCGATAGAGAAGATTGCATAGATGTTATAAATAATCTGATATACTATTTTAGTACCAATACTGATTCAATAGTGAAAAACAAGAACGTTTTGAGGCAGTTAGTTAAGACATATAAAATAATATCTCAGCCTCAATATAATCGTCGGCTCATGTTGGAAAATTTTGTTTTATCTCTTTGAGTTGGTCAAATTTAAGTGTATAATGTTCTAAATGTATAAAGATATAATAAATAGCAAAAAAGGCGACTTTGAAATGGCTTTTAGCCATGCCAAGAATGATGTTGCTTCTATTCGTACCGGCCGAGCGAGTAGTTCCATGGTAGAGGAGATATTATGTGATTATCTTGGAACTAAGATGCGGGTCAAGGAATTGGCGACTATTAATGTGCCAGAGCCACGCGTAATCTCCATTGTACCCTGGGATAAACAAGCTATTCCCGGAATTGAGAAGGGAATTAAAGAAAGTGCGCTCTCATTGAATCCTGTGAGTGACAGGGATGGTATTCGCGTAACTTTACCTGCACTTACCGAAGAGAGAAGAAAAGAATTTACCAGATTATTGGGTCAAAAAATTGAAGAGAGTAGGATTAAGGTTAGACAAGTCAGAGAGGAAATTTTAAAAAGAGTGCAGGTAGAAGTTAAGGAGAAAAAAGCCCGAGAAGATGATTTACATAGGGCTAAAGAAGAGTTGCAGAAACTGATAGACGATTTAAATAAAAGATTTGATGAGCTATATAAAAAGAAAGAGCAAGAACTATTAAATTCGTAAAAGACTAGCTCCGCCCAGCCATATTGAAGAGTACGACGTAAATCTCTTCTGAGATTTCGCCTCTTACTCACTCCGTCGAGCTCCGTAAGCCTCTTCAATATGGCTGGGCTCCACTATTAATACAATATATACTAAAAACCAAGGAATAAGACTTTTGAGAGGCTTTCGCAGGACGACTGGTCCGAGAACGAGGAAATCTTTAGTAAAAGATATTCCGTACTCTCAAAAGTCTTATTCCTTGGTGATTTAAAAAATAATTGATGATAACAGCAATAATATTTATCCTTGTTTTGGGCGTATTAATACTGGTGCATGAATTAGGACATTTTGTAATGGCCAAGCATGCAGGAATGGTTGTCGAAGAGTTTGGTTTCGGATTTCCACCAACGCTTTGGAGTAAAAAGATAAATGGTACCAAGTACTCAATTAATGCAATACCGTTTGGTGGCTATGTTAAAATTTTAGGTGAAGACGGCGATAAGCGGAATTTAACCGGTTCGTTTGCGTCTAAATCAATTTGGTCAAGATTCTTAGTAATAGTAGCCGGAGTCGTAATGAACTTTCTTCTCGCAGTCGCGTTATTAATAATCGTTAATATTTTCGGTTTACGTGTTGGCGTTGATGGCGCCAAAGACGTTACCGCTAAAGATTTAAGAGTCCAAATTATACAAATATCAGCCAAGAGCCCCGCAGAATTTGCTGGTATTAAGCTTCTAGATCAGATCGTTTCCTTCCAATATGATGGGGTGGTAACCAATATAAAAAGCTCAAAAGATGTTCAAGATTTCATATCTAATAATAAAGGAAAAACGGTAAATGTGGAGATAGCCAGAGGTAAACAGACGATGACGAAATCTATTGAGATTCGAACTAATCCTCCTGCTGGCGAGGGATCTCTGGGGATTTCTTTAGCAACTACAGGTGTTATTACGTATCCTTGGTATGAAGCTTTGTGGCGCGGTATTTACGACGCGAGTATCCTGCTAGTCAATACGGTAATGGGCTACTATCTACTGTTTAAGACCTTATTTGTCAGTGGTAAATTGATGTCAGACGTTTCTGGGCCAATAGGAATTGCAACACTAACTGGTTCAGCGGCAAGATTGGGCTTTAATTATCTAGCCCAGTTTGTGGCTATGATTTCGGTAAATTTGGCCGTACTCAATTTTATTCCATTTCCTGCGCTTGATGGTGGCCGTGCGATATTGTTATTAGTTGAAAAATTAAAGCGTGCCCCGATTAATAAAAAGATCGAAGGACGCATCAATGCAGTTGGTTTTAGCCTCTTAATAATCTTAATGTTCTACGTGACCTTTCGTGATATTCTCAAATTTTTCTAAAGACTGTTTTTATATAACTATAAAGACAAGGGATTACACGTATATTGTTAATCCTGGGATTGCCCCAATTACGTAAATTAGATATATTAGTTGTATGAGACTGTCCAAATTATTTACCAGAACAACAAAAGAAGCTCCGGCCGATGATGTGTCGATTAATGCTCAATATTTAACTAGGGGCGGATTTATTTATAAAAATTCTGCTGGAATTTATTCCATGTTACCGCTGGGATGGAAAGTTATTACTAAAATAGCCGATATAATAAGAGAAGAAATGAATGCAATCGGTGGCCAAGAAATGTTTATGCCGGCTCTTGTCGAAAAGAAATATTTAGAGCCGACGGGAAGGTGGAATTTAGATGTTGGCTTTTTTGCCAAAGGACAGATAGATAAAGAAGCAAATTTTGTTATGGGTTGGAGCCACGAAGATATTTTAACGGCTATTGCTACAAGATTTGTTAGCTCCTATAAGGATCTGCCCTTCGCTACTTATCAAATTCAAACTAAATTTAGAAATGAGGCTAGGCCAAAATCCGGCTTGTTAAGAGTTAGGGAGTTTGTAATGAAAGATCTTTATAGTTTCCATGCCTCTGAAGATGATTTAATGAGATATTATGATGAGGTTAAGATGGCCTATCACAATATATTCAACAAATGCGGTTTGCATGCCATATATACTCTTGCTGCCGGAGGGGTCTTCACTATAAGTAATACTCATGAATTTCAGGTTTTAACCAGTGTGGGTGAGGATACAATATATGTTTGCTCTGAATGTGAATATGCCGAAAACAAGGAAATCTCAAGTTTAGGGCAGGGCAGTATTTGTACTAAGTGTGGCGGAGTCATGAACGAAGAGAAGGGAGTTGAAGTTGGTAATATCTTTCCGTTGGGCACCAAATATTCAAAACCTCTTAAGCTGGAATATGTTGATGATAAGGGCAATAAGAATTTTGTGGTGATGGGCTCTTATGGAATAGGCCTGGGGAGATTAATGGCGACAGTAGTGGAAGTACTCCATGATGATAAAGGAATTATATGGCCAGAAAGTATCGCACCGTTTATGGTACATCTGATATCACTTGACTCAAACAATGAGGCTGAAAAAATATATGACAATTTAACTAAAAATGGTATGGAAGTTTTGTATGATGATAGAGATGATAGAAGTGCAGGAGAGAAATTTGCTGATGCTGATCTAATTGGTTGTCCGATTCGTTTAGTTGTCAGTAAAAAAACATTAGCCCAGGACAGCGTAGAATTAAAATATAGAAAACCAGACGAGACTAAGCTGATTAAGATAAGAGATCTTCAAAAGAGTTTAAACTAATACTTAAAACTGGTCCTGCTTAAGCGGGACCAGTTTTTTGATTGTTCATATTATTTCTGATATGTTATGGGAAGATTAATCTTTGCGTTATGTTAAATAAATTTTTCGGCTTTTGGTCAAAGGATATCGGGATAGATCTAGGTACGGCCAATACCCTTGTTTATGTGCGTGGAAAGGGCATTTTGATTAACGAACCGTCAATCGTGGCTCTTAATCAGAAGACAGGTAAAATCTTAGCGATTGGCGAGGAAGCCAAGAGAATGATTGGCAGAACTCCGGGCTACATAACAGTTTCCAGGCCGCTAGTTTCTGGTGTGGTTTCTGACTTTGAAATAACTGAGCAAATGCTTAAATATTTTATTGATAAAGTTCATAGAGAAGGGTTTGTTCTATTTCCAAGACCACGCGTAGTCGTAGGAATACCTTCTGGTGTGACCGAAGTTGAGAGGCGGGCCGTTGAGGATGCGACTTATAGTGCTGGTGCACGTGAGGTTTATTTAATCGAAGAACCCATGGCAGCTGCGATTGGTGCACGTTTGCCAGTGCAAGATGCCGTGGCAAATGTGATCGTTGACATGGGAGGGGGTACAACAGAAGTTGCCGTTATATCTATGGGCGGAGTAATAGCCTCTCGATCTTTGCGGATTGCCGGAGATAAGCTAAATGATGATATTTTGCGCTATTTAAGAGAACAAAAGAACCTATTAATAGGAGATGCGACTGCGGAAAATATTAAAATCAGTCTTGGTTCAGCGTTTCCAATGGATATAGAGATTGATGGTCCAGTTAGGGGTCGTGATTTAGTTTCCGGCCTACCTAGAGAGGTTAATTTAACTTCTATAGAGGTTCGTGAGGCCATGTCGAAGTCAATTCATGGCATTGTGTCATCAATAAAAAATACGATAGAAGAGACTCCTCCGGAATTAACAGCTGATTTGATTAATAGACACATCTATCTCGCGGGTGGCGGGGCTATGCTTAGGGGGCTAGATAGGCTTATTGCTCAAGAGACCAAATTATTCGTTAAAATTGTTGATGATCCATTAACTGCCGTAGCTAGAGGATGTGGTTTTATTCTAGAGAATGTCGAGCAATTAAAATCGGTGCTTGTTTCTACCGAGAGAGATGCATTTTTCTAATCATGCTTCAAAAAAAGCCATACAAAATATTATTCGTGGCAATTATACTGGCCGTAGGTCTTGTGCTGGCCAGTCGTTATTTTGGACCATTAGAATTTGACTATGGCATTTTACAAAAGCCATTTACATGGCTATATAGCAATTCTCAAATATTAAAAAAATTTGGTCTCAGTATCCATAATTGGCGTAGTTTAGCTTCAGAAAACGAGATCCTAAGAAAGGAAAATATTGCGATTAATCAAAGATTAGCAGATTATAAAAATCTACAAAGCGAAAATCAGTATCTAAGAAAAAGTCTCAATCTGAAGGAATTATTAAATAAAGAATTAATTTATGCCAATATATTCAGCGAAGTAATTGGAACTAATGAGGTGATATTTTTGATAAATAGGGGTCAAAATGTTGGTATCAGCGAGGGTATGGTAGTTACAACCGAAGAAGGCATTTTGATCGGTAAAATATCTGAGGTCAAAGACTATTATTCAAAAGTAATGACAGTCAGAGATGATAATTTTAAGATCACAGCTCGCACGCAGGAATCAAATGTTTCTGGTATAGCAGAGGGGGCGCTCATTAATGGCATGTATTTGAAGCTGGTTATTCAATCGGAGAATATTAAAGAAGGAGAATTATTAGTTTCCTCCGGAGACGATTTTTTTCCTCCAGCACTCATTATCGGAAAAATTCAAAATATTGAATCAAGCCAAGGTGATACTTTCAAGATCGTTCGTGTAAAACCAATGTTTGAATCACTATCATTCTCGCGCGTGGTAATAATTAAATAAAAGCATGGTCTTATTTGGAATTTTATTTAGTGTTGTCTTTTTGTTCGATGCTATTATATTGCCTGGCATTTTTAATAATTATTTTGGTTATTTAGTTTTGGTATTATTTTCAGAAGCAATGCTCGTAACTAAAAATCAGAAAAGCTTAGCCTACTCGCTGATTGTTTTTGGTCTGATATATGAAATATTACAAGGCTATTCACTAGGAGTCTATATATTGCCGTTATTAATAACATACGCATTAGTTCTATGTACCGATCATTTTATAAACCTAAAAGGATATTGTACAGATAATGGTTTAATGAAATATGTTTTGGCACCGTTTATTGGAGTGATTACCCTAGTCATCTACTTGTATATTAATTTGGGGCTGAGTCATATCATAGATAGTCAAAAGAATGTCTTATGGGAAATAAATCAATTTAAGAGCATTCCCTTTTTGATATATTTGTATATAATGTGCCTTGTGATTTATTGGCCCTTAGAAATATTATTAAATAAACATGAAAAAAGAATATAGAGTTACGATTAACAGCGATGATTGGGTCACACCAGAAGAGACTTTACTTGATTCTGTTAGCGATCATTCTGACCTAGAAAGGCCTATTCACGATGTTGCATTCAAAGTGGCTGCCATTATTTTTGGCCTACTCACCTTTTTCATTTTTATTGTAACGTTCAAGATTTCTGTAGTTGATAGTACGGCTTTATCTAGGATCGCTCTACAAAATAGATCAGTTAATTTCCAGATTCCACCTCCGCGCGGGCCGATAATGGATAAGTCTGGAATTTTGTTAACTAAAAATGTTCCAAGTTTTGACCTATTGGTGATGTCCAAAGAAGTTAGAGAAGATAAAGATCAATATAGCCAGAATATATCTAAAATCGCACAAATATTAGGCCGTGATCCAGAGGCATTTAAAATCGAGATATCTGACCAGGTCAATGCCAATTCCGTATTCTTTGCTCAAAGAGACTTAGATAAAAAGCAGTTACTGGCTATTAATTATTTAGCTCCAAATGGTTTTTATGTGGTGGCGAATACCAAGAGAACTTATATAAATGGCGCAAAACTTTCTCAAATACTTGGTTATATAGGCAAGGTATCTAAGGATGATTTGGCCGGGGATAACTACTACTTATCGACTGATAGTATTGGTAAAACTGGTCTGGAAGATTATTTTGAGAAAGAATTACGTGGAGAACATGGACGAATATTTTTAGGAGAAAATACGGATGATAATAAAATTGAGGCAACCGTTGGTAACGGCCTAGTGTTAAATATTGATGCTGATATACAGATTGCTTTGTACGATGCTTTGTTTAATGTTCTAAGGCCTACAAATTTAGATAAGGCGGCGGCAATAATTCAGGATCCGCGTTCCGGTGAGGTTTTGGCGCTTGTAAGTTTTCCAAGCTATGATAATAATCTATTCATTGACGGCCTATCGTCTGGAGAATTTAGTCGGCTATTCGAAAATAAATCTAAACCCTTATTTAATAGAGTGATTAGCGGAACATATAATCCGGGATCAACGATCAAGCCTTTTATGGGCATGGCATTTTTAGAAGGCGGGGTAGTTACTCCGGATACGACTATCAGAGATTGTAAAAGTCTAACAATAGCCGGGCCTAAAGGTTCTTCGGGCTATACATTTAATAATTGGCGCAGCGAGACTGGACTATTTAATCTAAAAAAAGCGATTGCAAATTCGTGCAATATTTATTTTTTTATCGGAGCTGGTGGATACGGTAAATCAATTGGATTAGGGATTGATAAAATATCATCTTTCCTTAAATCAGCTTTAGCGGATATTATTCTAGGAATTGATTTACCGGGTGAAGAAAAGGGCCTAGTGCCAACGGCTCAATGGAAGGAACTCGAGCGTGGAGAATCATGGTATCAGGGTGATACATACAATACTGCAATTGGTCAGGGTGATTTATCTGTTACACCACTATGGTTGAATAGTTATATATCAGCTATTGCTAATGGTGGTTCGATCTATCGTCCCCAAATTGTTAACCGAGTAGTTGATAATAAAAACAATGCAATAAAGATATTTAAGCCGGAAATTATAGCAAATTTGCCATTTAGCAAGGAGAATATAAATGAAGTACGCAAAGATATGGCTGAGACAGTAATCTCCGGTACTGCCAAATTGTTGTCAGATTTACCGGTAGAAGTGGGCGCCAAAACTGGTACGGCTGAAGTTGTTAAAGGAAAAAAAATCAACTCACTGTTTGTTGCTTTTGCTCCGCTTGATAATGCGGAACTATCAATCACTGTTTTAGTTGAAGGATCCGCTTCAAATGAGGGTTATGCCATTCGTACGGCTCATGATTTTTTGAAGTGGTATTTTGATAGAAATAAAGCGAAGGATGTCTTACCGTCTGGATCACCGGAGATACCCATGAGCCCGCAACCTTAGTGTTATCAACAAAACTATTGCCAAAATCATAGCTTTAATGTAAACTCCCTCTTATCGTCATTATTTATCGCCAAAAAAGGCGATAAATCGCTTAATATATAGACAAAATGAGCAATCAATATCTTAGTAAGGATGGTTTGGAAAAATTAAAAGGCGAGCTGGAAGAACGAACTAATGTTCTAAGGCCAGAAATTGCATTAAGGATTAAAGAAGCCAAGGAGCAAGGCGATCTATCAGAGAACGCTGAATTTGATGCGGCCAAGGAAGCTCAATCATTCAACGAGGGTAGAATAGAAGAATTAAAGATTTTAATTGATGATGCTGTTTTAATCAGCCATACTAATGGCAATGATTTTGTTGCTGTTGGATCGACCCTAAAAGTTGAAGCCGATGGTAGGAACCACACGTATTCTATCGTTGGTGCAGTTGAAGCCGATCCAGTTGCTGGTTATATCTCTAACGAATCACCGTTGGGTAAAGCTTTTCTTGGCAAAAAGAGAGGTGAACTAGTTATGGTTCAAACTCCCAAGGGAGAAGTGAAATACAAGATTGTCGAGATAAAATAAATTTATTAAAATAGCCCCCACTTCGTGGGGGCTTTGGTTTTTGACAACTACTTTTTGAGCAGTGATACTAGCGTCTTAAATGGCCAGATCATGATTTTAAAAAGTGACACAACTATGAACCACAGAAGTGCAAACACAAGAAACGAAACAGTGACGACCGCAATGATACTAGCTATAGACAATTCGAGAAGTTCAAGGACAATACCTGGGAAAAGTATTATCAATACGAAGATTACTAGGACTATCATAACTGCCGATAACAAGCATCCAAACATGGATTTACTCGCATCAAAGTACTAATATATTTCTACCACAAAGTGTGTATATAGACAATTGAGCCGGGGTTCACATTTATACAAATTTTGTTATCATTAACCTATGCCAATTGACGATATAAGAGATTCAAAAATTCAAAAGGTCCATGATATGAAGAAGAAGGGTATCGACCCGTATCCTAGAACCTCAAAGAGATCTCACAAGATAGGCGATGCAATCGCTGATTTTGATGTATTTGCGGAATCTAAGAAAGATTTAACTCTGGCTGGCCGTATTATGGCAATGCGCGAACATGGTGGCTCAGTCTTTATGGATTTGGATGATGGCAGTGGCAAGATCCAAGCCTATATAAAAAAAGATATTATCGGTAGTGATAATTTTGATAATTTTAAAAGCTTCATAGATATCGGTGATTTCGTAGAAGTTAGCGGATTTCTATTTAAGACCAAAAAAGCCGAACGAACTATTGAAGCTAAGGAGTATGTATTACTTAGTAAATCACTTTTACCATTACCCGAAAAATGGCATGGATTAACCGACGTTGAGGAAAGATACCGCAAACGATATCTGGATTTGCTATTCAACGAAGACGTACGTGGTAAGTTTCAGATGCGTTTTAAAATATTGGACCTTATACGCGAATTTTTCAGAAAGAACGATTTTACAGAGGTTGAAACGCCAATACTTCAGCCTATCCCCGGAGGGGCTACGGCAAGGCCATTTAAGACGTTTATGAACGATTTAAAGATGGAACTATACCTACGAGTGGCACCGGAACTGTATCTTAAGAGATTGCTCGTCGGTGGCTTTGAACGCGTATTCGAGATTGCTAAGAATTTCAGGAATGAGGGTATGGATCGAGAACACAATCCAGAGTTCGATATGCTAGAGGCCTATGCTTCCTATCATGACTATAACTGGATGATGGAACTTACTGAGGATCTGATGGTTTTCTTGGCTATGGAGTTATACGGCAATAACGAGATTAAATATGGAGACAATGTTGTTCATATTAATAAACCGTTTAAGAGAATTACATTCAATGATGTTGTTAAGGAATATTCCGGTCTTAATTATGATGTTGATGACGAAAAGGCCTTTATCAAGAAGGCCGAAGAATTAAATATTCAAATTGATAAGACTATGTCCAAGGCTAATATCGCCGATGAGATATTCAAAAAGCTGGCTCGCCCAAAAATGATAGATCCTGTTTTTGTTATTGACCATCCAATTGAACTCTCACCATTAACTAAAAAAATACCATCTAATCCGGGTCACGTGGAACGATTTCAATTATTGATTGGCGGTTTCGAGCTAACTAATGCCTTTACCGAGTTAAACGATCCACTGGATCAAAGAGAAAGATTTGATGCCCAGGAAAAAATGCGATCTAAGGGTAATGAAGAGGCGCAAAGGCTTGATCAAGATTTTATTGATGCTCTAGAACATGGCATGCCACCAGCAACAGGTATTGGTATCGGCATTGATCGCTTGGTCGCGCTTTATACTGATTCTCATTCTTTGCGTGATATTCTGCTTTTCCCAACGATGAAATCCAGGTAGATTAAAAACAAGTAATATCCCCGCTATGCTATATCGCAAGTATCGACCAAAGAACTTCGACGAAGTTGTTGGCCAAGAACATATCAAAAAAACTCTATTAGGGAGCTTAACTAGCGGCCATTTAGGCCATGCCTATTTGTTTACTGGTCCGCGTGGTACGGGCAAGACCACTGTCGCTAGAATATTCGCTAAATGTCTGAATTGTGCTAACCGTGGTAAGGATGGTAACCCTTGCGATAAATGTGATTCTTGTCTGGGTATTGATCAAAATAGATCAATGGATTTGATTGAAATAGATGCTGCTTCTAATCGTGGTATTGATGAAATCAGGAATCTTAAAGAGTCAGCAATGGTATCGGCACCAAGTGGGAAGTATAAAGTCTTCATCATAGATGAGGTTCACATGCTAACCAAAGATGCCTTCAATGCTTTATTAAAAATACTTGAAGAACCGCCAGCCCATATTGTCTTTATTCTAGCGACTACCGAATCTCATAAAATATTAACGACTGTGCTTTCTCGAGTTCAAAGGTTTGATTTTAAACGACTATCAGATGAAGAGATTGCCTCTAAATTAAAACAAATTGCTAAATCGGAGAATATTAAAATTGATGATGGGGGATTAGCGACAATTGCTAATGCTGCCGATGGTGCAATGCGCGATGCTGAGGTGTTTCTGGAAAAATTACGATCATCGATGACAAAGGATCAAGAAGTTGACGAAGTGACTGTGGCTGAATTGTTGGAGTTGGTACCAAATAAATACTTAACAGAGTTCTTGCAGTGTATGGTTGAGAATCGCAATCGTGACGCGATTGCGATTGTTGGCAAGATTTATGAGTCGGGGATTGATCTCGATAATTTCTTGAAAAATCTCATTGAATACATGCGCAATTCTTTAATGGCAATTATTAGTAACGAGAGTGATGCGATGACGATAGATCCTAAATTGCTGGTTAAATTTATTAGAGTATTTGCCGATGCCCGTAGTGAACTCAAGAATTATCCCATCCCGACATTAGCTGTCGAAATGGCTATTCTTGGTCAAATGGAGTAGCTGGTATTGCGTGTTTATAAGTATCATGTTATAATCTTTTTATCCTGACTTTTTGTCATTATTAAGCCTGGAGATTGCTTGGTCCGAAAGGCCATAACAGTGGAGCAAATAAATCATAAAAATGTCTAAAAATACAATAAAAGTTAATACTTTTTCTAACTACGTGCCATTTAGCACTGGTTATGGTATCCGTGATTGTATCGCGGCATTTAGACATAAACGATTCCAGGATTAATTTTCGTTAAACTCGTTTGTGAATAGGCGCCGCGGATGACAATCCGCGGCGCTGTTGTTTATACAACAACGCCAAAAAGATCTTTAACAACCAACAACAAGGAGGTGCACCATGCTTACTTCAAGCAAGCCCTCAGAGGCTAGCTGGAAGAACAATCCGCTTCTTTATTTATTCAGTAAAACCTGGCGCTATTCGGAGGGTAATCGACATAAGGTTGTGCGGTATTGGATCATGTTCGTGGTGGCTAATTCTATAGAGCTTTTTTGTCAGCCGTTGGTAATGGCTAAAATTATAGATACTATCCAGAAACAAGGCATTACTGCGGCTAACATCAATTTCCTTCTTGGACTTCTGATGTTGACGCTTGTGGCCGAACTAGCTTTTTGGGCTATACACGGTCCAGCTAGATGCATCGAGCGTTACAATGCGTTCTTGGTGCGTCTAAACTATCGAAAATTCTTATTGAAAGGCGTAATGACTTTACCTATGGAATGGCATGCCGATCACCACTCTGGTGATACTATCGATAAAATTGAGAAGGGGACAAACTCACTATTCTCGTTTTCGGAAGACTCATTCCAGGTCATCTATTCAATTGTCCAGCTAATCGTGAGCTATACAATACTGGCTTATTTCAGTAGGCCGGCGGCATTTATTGTTCTGGGCATGATCATTATTTCTGTTTGGATAACGATGAGATTCGATAAAGTCCTTGTAGGTCAATATGAAGAACTTAACCGCAGCGAGAATAATATCTCTGAAAGCGTGTTTGATTCTATCAGCAACATCACGACGGTGGTCATATTACGAGTAGAGAAGCTGGTTTTTGGTGCAATCATGCGCAAAGTCGAAAAGCCATTCGAGCTTTTTAAGCTCAATCAGCGCTTGAGCGAGATTAAATGGTTTTTAACAAGCGTGACTTGCACGGTAATGGTTATAATCGTGATGGGTGTGTACTTCTGGCAACATATTGGCGTGGGTCAGGGTGTCGCGATTGGGAGTGTGTATCTATTAATGAATTATCTTAACAAAATCAGCGAGTTGTTCTTCAGGTTTACTAGTATGTATAGCGATATTCTCAAGGGAAAATCTAGGGTCATGAATTCTGAGGAGCTAACTAAAGATTTCAAGACCGAGAATTTTACAAATCATGTGTTGCCACGGACGTGGCAGCGTCTGGATGTTACCGACTTAGATTTCTCTTACTACGGCGAAGGAAATGGTGACCGACACCTTGAGAAT
>Ga0209212_1002440_pt1 | contig 26413 bp, 27 predicted proteins | sample RifGroC2_FD_183996 | JGI IMG/M metagenome (GOLD analysis project Ga0209212, IMG submission 183996) | Groundwater microbial communities from Rifle, Colorado, USA - Groundwater C2 (SPAdes) (version 2) | ecosystem: Environmental > Aquatic > Deep subsurface > Groundwater | place: Rifle, Colorado... | reverse complement strand
TATTTTGGCGAACGCTGTCAAGTTGGTTCAGACGCTACATCATGTAAAGATAGATATAAAAAAAGTGCCTCTGGACGACCATGAAACCTTTGACATGTTGGCTAGAGGAGAGACCTTCGGTGTTTTTCAGTTGGCCGGCAGTGGTATGACCAAATATCTCACTGACCTCAGACCCGAAAGAATTGAAGATGTCATGGCCATGGTGGCACTTTACCGCCCCGGCCCCATGGGAAGCATCCCGGAGTATATTGCTCGCAAGCGAGACCCTGCAAAAATTTCCTATTTTGTCCCCGGATTGGAAAAAATCTTAGACCGCTCGTATGGAATAATTACCTACCAAGACGACGTTTTGCTGATGGCTATCGATCTGGCGGGTTACAACTGGGAGGAGGCTGATAAGTTTAGAAAAGCAATCGGTAAAAAAATTGTCGCCGAGATGGAAGCTCAACACAATAAATTTGTCGAAGGCTGCGTAACTCATTCAAACATTCCCCGGGAAAAAGCCGAAGAACTGTTTAAACAGATTGAAACTTTTGCCGCCTACGGGTTCAATAAAGCTCACGCAGCCTCATATGGTATCGTTGCCTATTGGACTGCCTATATCAAGGCTCATTACCCAGTCGAATATATGACTGCCCTTATGTCCGTCGAGGCGGGGGACACGGACAAAATAGTTTTAGCTATCACTGAATGTGAAAAACTCGGAATCAAGGTTCTTCCCCCCGATGTCAACGAATCTTTAACTGACTTTACAATCATAGATTTAAACAGATCCGAGTGGTTAGAAGAAGGAAGAGCTAAAGATACCGGAAAAGCCATACGTTTTGGTCTGTCAGCTATCAAGAACGTGGGAGTATCTGCCATTACCGCCATTTTAAGTGCCAGGGAGAAGGGTCATTTCACTTCCTTCACCAACTTCTTAAACACAGTTGATTTACAAAAAGTAAACAAAAGAGTGGCGGAATCCCTTATCAAAGCTGGTGCCCTTGATCGTTTTGGCAACCGGGCCCAGCTCTTGTCGGCTCTACCAGTAATTAGGGATAACTCCGTCAGAACCCAGAAAAGCAAGGGCGAGAACCAGGTCAGTCTCTTCGGTGCTGCTTCCTCCGGAGATTCGTCAGATCATCTGCCGAACATTCCCGAAATGTCTTTGGAGGACAAGCTGAAACTAGAAAAAGAACTACTCGGTTTTTATCTCTCCGATAATCCGGTCAAAAAGATTGTGCGTCAGGTTTCAGATATTATTAGCCAAAAGATAGTGGGTTTGGACCCCACCCTCCACTTGAACCAAACTGTCACTTTGGCTGGCATTATCTCTCGAGTGAAGCTGGTAAACACTAAAAAAAATAATTCCAGAATGGCTTTTGTTACCTTGCAAGACGATACCGGGACTGTTGACTGTATTGTCTTCCCCAAGCTTTTTGCCGAAAGTTCAGATATGTGGGCCGAAGACACTCCTATAATAGTCAAGGGTAAGGTGGACAATCGTGAAGATAACCTACAGATAGTGGTCGAGACGGGCACAATAATTGACATGAAGAAGACACCGCCAGATATGGTTCATGAAATATTTATCAAATCAGGCACGCCCAAAGACGCCATGCAAAAAGTTTCGGATTTACTCAAGTCTCACCCTGGCGAGCATGAAATTATTGTAGTTATCGAATCGGCCAATAATATAAAAAAGATTACCTTACCCTATAAGATAGACTACACCAAAGACTTGGCCAGACAGGTGGAAAAAACCCTCCACGGCTGGTAAAATAAGTGCCTATGGCAAATCAAATCACATGGCAAGACAAAATCAAGTTCGGCGTTGGGGACACCATCAAAGTCTCCTTGGCCGTCAAAGAAGGTGAAAAGTCCAGAACACAAGTGTTCCAGGGTATCGTTATCGCCATTCGCGGCACAGGAGAAGGCAAAAACTTTATCGTCCGAAAAATTGCAGCTGGAGGCGTGGGGGTTGAAAAAATTCTCCCCATTGGTACCCCATCTATCACCGGTATTGAAATCGTCAAAAAGGGTAAGGTTCGTAGAGCCAAACTCTACTTCCTTAGAAGCCTTCTCGGTAAAAAAGCCACTAAAGTTAAGGACGTCTTCGTCAAAAAAGGTATGAAAGCCGCCATCGAAGTTCCTGTAGAATCCGCCTTCTCGGAAAAACCCGAAAATGGAAAAGAAGAAAGAGTCAGACCTGAAACCGCTAAAGTTAAGAACGCTCCAAAAGCTGAAGTGGTTAAGGTTAAAAAGGTCAAGAAAGGTCCTAAAAAAATTGTTCGCAAGGAAAAAGTCTTTGTCCGCTAACCATAAAAAACCCCGATGTTAGTCGGGGATTTGCATACAGTTACTTGCTGACGTTTTCCTCATCTGCTTCTTCCTTATCGAGTCTTTCGTTCTCGGCTTTCCTGCGTTCTTTCTGTTCGTGCTTCAAATTGAGGTAATCTATCCAAATTGGTGAAGTGAAGATAACCAGTAAGAGAGACGGTATCCACTGTGCAACCAGTATAAACCAGGGACTACCAGTTTGGCAGGCCGCAATTGCCAGACCAAAGCACATCGCGAAATATGGTGCAAAGGTGACAATAAGTGCTGATACAATCCAGGTAATAAAACTTAGCATTAGAAACCATTTAACTACGGTTTTCCAGTTCTTCATTCTTCCTCCGTTGGAATATAAAAGATCGTCTTGCTCTCAGAGTATACCTCAAAATCTCAATCTGTATAAACGATTTCTTTTTTCTTAAACCTATAGAGTTCTGCCGGTCGATGGGCTCCTCCGGATGACTTCTTTCCTAAGGATCGGAGTAAGTCGGTTGTAAGAATTTTTTTTCTAAAATTTCGCTTGTCGAGTTGTTTATTGAGAATAATTTCATATACTTTTTGTAGGTCTGTCAAGGTAAATTGCTCGGGAAGCAACCCAAAAGCTATGTTTGTATACCCAAGTTTACTGCGGAGCCTTTCCAGGCCGTAATGAAATATTTGCTGATGGTCAAAGGCGAGTTTTGGTAGATTGTCAACTGAGAAAAATTTAGCGGCCGATACATCTCCGGACGCTTTTAAACCCCAATCAGTTTTGGCACCAAGGGCCATATAGGTCACGGAGATCACACGAGTTCTCGGGTCTCTTTTTGGGTCTCCAAAAGTGTAGAGCTGCTCTAAATATATATTCTCTACACCGCTTTCCTCTCCCAATTCCCGTATCGCCGCTCGGTCAAGAGATTCATCAGCTTTTACGAAACCGCCAGGGAGTGACCAGCGGCCTTTAAAGGGTTCTTCATTCCTTTGGACAAGCAGGATCTTAAGCTCACCCGCTTCAATCGTAAACAACAACACATCCACAGCTACCGACGGCCGGTCGTATTTTGAGGCATCATACCCTTTAAGCATGTGTCCATTATACACGAAGAAAACTATTTGATTTTGATTTATACTAACTATTATGTTAGTTTTATTACTTGTTGCGTTTGTCTCTGGCCTACTAACTATTTTCGCGCCCTGTATCTGGCCGATCCTCCCCATTGTTCTTTCTTCATCAACAGGTGGCAAGCAGAAACCACTTGGGATTACTATCGGTATCCTTACCAGCTTTTCAGTTTTTACCCTCAGTCTCTCTTACCTGGTCAGGGCGTTTGGTTTCGACCCAAATGGATTGAGGCTTCTCGCCGTCTTAGTTATCGGTTTTTTCGGACTAACCTTAATTATTCCTAGTCTTGGTGCTATCTTGGAGGGAGCCGCTTCCCGTCTTTCCGGTCGTCTCGGGTCTAGCTTTGGCAAAGGTGAGGGATTTGTTGGTGCATTGGCCACTGGATTTGCCCTGGGTATCGTCTGGTCTCCCTGCGCAGGGCCAATTCTAGCGACCATCGCGGCTCTGTCCGCCACCCGCGCCGTGAATTCGCAAATTATCCTGGTCACGTTGATGTATATGTTGGGAACGGGAATACCTTTGTTTATCTTCGCGTCAACTGGTAGTAGGGTCCTCACCAAGAGTCGCGTATTATCTCCCTATACTCACTCCATTCAAAGAGCTTTAGGGATAATCATGATAATCACCGCTCTTCTGATCTATACCAACTATGACAAAGTCATTCAGGCAAAATTACTCGACCTCTTTCCCTCATACAGCAACTTTCTCTACAAACTCGAACAGTCCAACCAAGTTCAAGAACAACTTAGTCGAATAAGCGGAAGACCCTCATTCTTGCCGGACCGGGGCAAAGCGCCGGAGTTTTTGGGAATCAGCCAATGGTTAAACAGCCCCACTCTTTCCATTCAATCTTTAAAGGGAAAGGTGGTTCTGGTGGATTTTTGGACCTATACCTGTATCAACTGCATACGGACATTACCATTTGTGACTGGATGGTATGAAAAATACAAAGATCAAGGTCTTGTCGTCGTAGGAGTTCATACTCCCGAATTTGAATTTGAGAAAAAAACCGAAAACGTTCAAAACGCCATCAAAATGTTTGGTATCAATTATCCCGTTGCTCAAGACAATAGCTACTCAACCTGGAACAATTTCAATAACATCTACTGGCCAGCCAAATATTTAATAGACAAAGATGGGCGCTTGCGCTACTCCCATTTTGGAGAGGGTAAATATGAGGAGACAGAAATGGCCATCCAGTCACTTCTGGCCGAAACAGGCTTGTCTATGCAGTCTGGCATGCTCACCATTTCAGAAGAAACTCCCCGCATCCGCTTGACACCAGAAACATACCTGGGGCATACTCGCATGTCAGGCTTTGCCTCACGGGAGAGGGCAATTCTTGGAGTACAAGACTACACCCTGCCGGCAAGCATTGCCGAAAACAACTTTGCCTATGAAGGGGAATGGAGCTTCGCTCCTGAATACAGTGAAAGCGTCCAAAACTCCAGTCTGGAAATTAATTTCTTTGCCAATAAAGTATTTTTGGTAATAACTCCAAAAAGCCCAGCAGATAAGGTCACGATTAGTTTGGACGGAGTGCCGGTAGACGAAAATATTTCCGGTAAAGATGTGAAAGACGGCCAGATTATCTTTGATACCTCTCGTCTTTACGAATTGATTGACCTGAGGGGGATCCCTGGCAGACATCTTCTTCGTTTAGATTTCGATGCTGAAGGAACACAAATATTTGCTTTCACCTTTGGTTAATTTGTTATATTTAACACAGATGAGAAAAATATTCTTATTTTCCATAGTAGTCATATCTTCCTTTGTCGCCTACCAATATTTTTATAACGATGACCGCCTTCTACAACCACAAATATCCGGGTCCATTACTTCACCTACTTCTCCAGGTCAGGCTTTAGAGGCCTCACAGGATCCAACGATTATCGCCGACAAACTTCAGATACCGTGGTCCATGGTTTTTCTGCCGGATACTAGTATTCTTTTTACCGAACGTCCGGGAAGAGTTAGGTTAATTTCTCCTGCGGGCAAGTTGCAAACAGCTCCGGTGGCGACCATCAAAGATATTAAACCAATTGGTGAGGGTGGTCTTCTGGGCATTACCCTTCATCCGGATTATAAAAACAACCACTTTGTTTACTTGTATTACACTTATTCCGAGGTCGGTAACAACACTTTAAACAAAGTCGCTCGGTATCTCTACCGTGATGGCAATTTTAGTCAAGACAAGATCATAATTTCTGACATTCCAGGAAATTCCAACCACAACGGCGGGCGCCTTAAGTTTGGTCCCGACGGCTATCTCTATATCACCACAGGAGATTCTCAGAATCCATCACTGTCACAAGATAAAAATTCTCTAGCCGGAAAAATTCTGAGGGTCACTGATATTGGTGAACCTGCACCCGGAAATCCATACAACAACAGTACCTATTCCTATGGTCATCGGAATATACAAGGGTTAGCCTGGGATGATTCTGGTAAACTCTGGGCAACCGAACACGGTCCGAGCACCAAAGACGAACTAAATCTCGTCGAAATGGGGAAGAACTACGGTTGGCCCAACATCACCGGTAATCAAACTCAGTCTGGCTATGTTTCTCCGATTATCAACTCAGGTAGTGCCACCTGGGCCCCTTCCGGCCTTCTGTTTTATAATCCTTATCTTTATTTCACTGGACTCAGAGGCACAGCCCTTTTTAGATTTGACACTAATACCAAAGAATTGAAACAGTTCCTCAAAGGTCAGTACGGTCGACTTCGAGATGTAATTTTGGGTTCGGATGGAATGCTCTACATTACTACCAGCAACATGGACGGACGTTCAATTACCCACCTGGACGGGGACAAAATCATCCGACTTAATCCTTCTGCTTTAAAATAATTAACCACTGTATACTCATAGGATGGATCGGATCGAAAAAGAGTCGAGCGTCGTCGTTGCTCCGGGTATTCCGGAGCTAATAGATATCCACAATAGAGAAAAAAACCTACCAGTAGGGGTTCTACTAAAATTTAACTTAGGCGAAAATCTTAAAGGATATTCGGTCTACAACCCTTCACCGATCGAGATAAATGGCAATAAATATTTACTTGGACGAGTAGAAAACAGAAAATCGGAAAAAGGTGCCATGGTCATGCTCTTTTCAGAGAATGAGAAGGGGGAGTGGGACATTGTGGAGGATGCGCCTGTATTCAAAAATACTCAAGACCCCTTTTTTTGTGGAATAGTTGACGGCTTCAGAATAATGGGCGGGGTCCAGACCTATGAAGAAGAGGGAAACCCATACAGGACAGTGATTTATAGTTTCAAGGAAGATCTTTCTGAGCTCGTCGTGAAAGGTGATTTGGTGGAGCCGTTTTTTGTGGGTCCGGAAAAAATGAAAGGCGTTAGGCTAATACAAAGAAAAAATGGAAAGATAGGTGTGTTCACTCGCCCCCAGGGGGATGATTATGGTGGTCGAGGGAAGATTGGTTATTTCGAAATAAATTCACTGGATGATCTGAACAAAGAACTTTTCAACAAAGATAATAATAAATTAATCCCCGGAGTTTTTGTGGAAAGAACTGGTGGTGAGGATGAATGGGGTGGAGTAAATTCACTATATCTCCTTAATGATGGTCGGATAGGAGTTTTAGCCCATATAGCTGATTTTGGACCGGACGGAAAAAAGAATTATCATGCTATATCGTTTATTTTTGACCCGGATAACAACAGTGTTAGCGAATTAAAAATAATTGCGACCGCCGACCAGTTTCCGGCCACAGAATCTAAAATGAGTCACTTGGGTGGAGTAGTATATGTAGGAGGAGCGGTTCCTCTAAACGAAGACAAGGTGAGATTGTTTGTGGGAGTAGCAGACGCAGAGTCGGGATACATTGATATTGACCATCCATTTAAGGACTTGATGTGAATACATCAATTATTGATTATGGAAGTAGTATTATAATAATGTATCAATTATTTGAAATATGAAAAATTTACTTTTGGTTATCGCCGCCGCCTTGATCCTTTCAGGTTGTACTCTGTTTCCATCTGCCTCAACTCCTATTACCGGCACTGAAGAGCAAAAAGCCGAAAAACTCGCTCAGATAATCGCCCGTGGCGGTCAAGCAGATTGCCAAATAACGAACTTAACAGACAATACTTCCACTCAGATTATTGTGTCCGGAAAAAAGATGAAGGTAGTCGGATCCGATTTTGGTGAAGGGAAAACAGGCACTATGATAAACGACACAGTCTATTCATATATCTGGACCGAAGGTGAAAAAACAGGTATAAAAACCAAACTTGAGCCAGAAGAAGCCATTACGCCCTCTGAAGAAAATGGAGAAATAGAGGAAAACGCTGTCGACAGCAAAGTTTCTACCTACGAAGACGAAACCAAATACAAGATGGATTGTTCCCAAAGAAGTGTTTCCGATTCTGAGTTCACACCCCCTGCAGATGTAGTGTTTACCGATCTTTCAGAAATGATGAAAGGATTACCGGTTAACCAGTAGGAAGATGACTCTGGAATATGAGGAGAAGCCGGGCAAGGATTTAAGATATTTTGGCTTAGGGAGAGAATGCTACTATCGTGTCTATAGGTACGTTACTCAAAAAGATTCTCCGGATTGGAGGATAGATCAGATACTGGAAGACCCAATCAGGAAGGAAGCCAGAAGGCTGATGTTCGATAACGTTGTCGAACTTGAAAAACAACTCTCAGACCTCGACTTACTTTATGACCCAAACGTCTCATATGAAACCTATCTTTATTCCATTTCTAGAAAAATAGCTGAGGACTCAGCTAAACTTCTCCCGGAGGATGACCGCAATAAAGCCTTAGCGTTTTTGAAAAGACTAGACTATGATGGTATGCTCTTTGACCATCAGAGGTCCACCAGAAACTGTATATCCTCCTTTTTTAAGGAATCTTCCAGGCTTTCTCCTCTCTCAAAAGGTATTCTTCCCAAAAGTAAGCATGGGCTTCTAGAGGTTGCCGGTATGATTCATGACACGGCCAAACTTATGGGAGGCTTAAATGCCCAGATTGATTCAGATCACGAAGTAATTTTCAAAGGAGTGATTGGGAAACATCTGGTGGGTAAATCGTTTAGACTTGAAAATGGTGAAATGATAATCTTAGATTCTAAAGATGTAGGGTTTATCACCTCCGTCGTCGGGTTCCATGAAGATATTTGGAGAGAAGCTGACTTTGCCAAGCAGGCAGAAAGCCTCAAAAGATCGAAAGATTCAAATGATCCAGAAGTACAGGTGCAACGGGCCAGAACCATAATGCACTTTATCGATATTTTCGGTAGCGCGGTCAGTTTTAAAGATGGTGCTTTGTCAATTGTCGACAATGATGCTTTCAAAAAAAGATTTATAGACTTGTTTCAGCGGCATATCCAACTACCTATTTCGGGAACCGAGTCACAATCTGGGGTAGATTGGACACTAGCCAAAGTATTCCGGCCTCAGTGGGGTATGTACGGAGTCGCCGGCCTGACCCACACCTTTTCTATGCTTCAAACGGAATGGGGGATAAATGTAGATCCCAATTTGATCGGGTCTGTCCAGCACGCAATTTTGAATGTTCTGGAACAAGCGGAAGCCGATATTATTCACGCCCAAAAAGGAAACGAAGAGTATCTATCCGAACAGCTTCTGGCTATACAGTCAGCCTTGGTCAGCGTGCACCAAGAGATAGAAGGCGCCGACAAGCCACACGGGATACCTTTTTTTGCAAGCAAATAGGCCCACCGAGGTACTTGTGAGCATTTGAGTATTGACTTTCTATTTACATTCGATTTATAGTTAGTATATAGAATAAAAATCGAAAGTCAAAATGATAACAAAACGACAAAAACAGGTGATTGATTTTATAAAAAGTTTTTCCGTTAAGTACGGGTATTCTCCGTCGCTTGAAGAAATTAAAAAGCATCTACATTTAGCGTCTGTTTCAACTGCACATCACCATGTAAAATCACTAGAAGAACTAGGGTTATTAAAAAAGAAAGATAACCAACCACGAGGCATAGCTGTCTACGAGTTTCAGCAAATGATACAAATCCCCATTCTTGGTAGAATATCAGCCGGTCAACCTATTTTAGCCATAGAAGAGAAGGAATATATATCCATACCTTTTTCCCAAAAAGAAGAACAACAACATTTATTTGCATTAAGAGTAGCAGGCCAGAGCATGGTAGATGAGAACATTAACGACGGAGATATTGTTGTTATAAGAAATCAAAATACTGCTGAGAATGGCCAAAAAATCGTTGCTTTACTCAACAGAGAGGAGGTAACTCTTAAAAAGTTTTTCAAAGAAGATAATAAGGTAAGACTACAACCGGCCAACCAAGCGTATAGTCCTATAATAGTAGATCCTGAAAACTTAATCATTCAAGGAATCGTTGTTGATGTCATCAAATATATAGGTGAAAGTGATGCGTCTATTATCAGTGAACCGAATATTAAACCACGAAATGATCACGAAGATTTGCGAAAAACAATTCTTAACAAAATTATATGCGGAAATTGTACAACAGAGCTAGGTAATATACCCTCAAATTCAATCGATTCTTGTATTACTGACCCACCATATAATTATGAGTTTGTTGGTCATAACTGGAACGCTGATGAAATAAAGAGGCGCACTGATAGAATTCAAAATTCAAAGACGTTAATAAAGCACATACCCTATGGTAGTGGTTTGGCAGGGGGAGTAAGAAACGAAAGATGGTATAAAAAAAATGCCGACAATATTCAAGATTATCAAAACTGGTGCCACATTTGGGGAAAAGAAGTATTTAGAGTATTAAAGCCAGGTGCATACATTTTAGTCTTTAATAGTACTCGCACAGTAGCTCATGTCCAAGTGGCTATGGAAAAAGCAGGGTTCTACGCAAGAGATATTATTGTTTGGAGAAAGAATTCGGGTATACCCAAAGGTCTGAACTTTGTTAATAAATTAAAAAAAGAAGGATATAAAAACACAGAAAAATGGGAAGGGTGGCATAGTTGTCTTAGAAACGAATGGGAAGCTATTGTTATGTTGCAGAAGCCATTGGATACAAATTATCTTGAAACCGTAAAAAAATACGATGTTGGTTTACTTCACACAAAAGATGGCGGAAGTGGATTTCTATCAAATATAATCGACAACATTAGCAACAGAGAAAAGAAAGATGTCTATAACATTCACTGCACGGTTAAGCCTGTATTATTGATTTCGAAACTGATTGATATGGTCTTACCTAAGGATATCAATAAAATTGTCCTAGATCCTTTTATGGGGTCTGGTACAACAGCAATCGCTGCAATCGAGAATTCAGTATCTTTCTTGGGCTTTGAAATTAATCCAGAATACTGTCAAATAGCTCAAAAAAGAGTTAAGGATCACTTAAATAAAACTAAAAATAAACTATTTTAGTTTCTACTTATTGAAGATTTTCCTGACATTTGTGTCAGATAGATCTTTAAGTCAAAACCAGTACGCTTTTTTAGGTAATCAAACATTACATCGCCTGAATATACATTCCACCCACCGGCCTTACATGCTGTCACGGCTGCATGGAGATTATCCTCTCTCAGGATAAGAATCGTGGGACTATATCCTTTGTCTTTTAGAAGTCGACCATATTTTTTAAACTTTTTCAAAGTACCGGAGTCACCAGAACCAATACGATATTTTGTATCGATAGCATCATTTCCAATAAATAAGTCCGTTGGTTCATCGGCCTCTATCCTCAGTGCCGGCCTAAAGTTATTGCAGGTTAATTCACACAATTTTGTTACTAACAATTGCCAACACATCCCAAGCTCTCTTCCCCAATATTGTCGATTTTCTCTCTTCAGTTCAGGAGTAATATTAAATATATTCATTAACAGATCGTCTTCATTGTTTTCTTCACCGTAAGATTTATCTGAAAAAGATTGTTGATATTGAGTAATAATAGTTCTAAGTTCTAGGTTTAATTTTGATAGAGTCATGGTCACATTATAACGAATTACAATCATTAATAAAAAGTTTTGCGTTGGCGGTTATTTTTGCACCACTGCGGTGGTGCCGCTCGAGCCATTAACTAGAAGTTTTGCTCAAGTCAATCTGCCGAACAATCAGCCACCCTCAAGGATCACTTCCACTACTATCAATAGGTTGCTCCATTGGCACCCATATGATTTATAGCTGAAAACAATAAATTACAATATATTCTACACACAAATTCAAGTACGAAACAAGGAAATATCATACGAGAATCAAACAATAAGAGTATACTGACTTATAAGTCAAGTTATATAGGATATTTATGTTAGCTTTAATTTTAATGTTAGTACTTGGGTCAGGACTCGTTTATATATCAAAATTCAACTTCACTCCCGTAGCTGTAAATTTAGGATTTATTGCGTTCAGTGAGGTACCTCTGTTTTACGTGATAGTGGTGTCTCTGGTAATTGGGCTATTACTATCATATTTAATACATTTGGTAGGAGAGGTGTCCAACTCTTTCAGATTTAGAGGAAAAGATAAAGAAATTAAGAAAAATAAAGATGAAGTCCTGGAGCTTGCCAAGAGGGTGCATCAGCTGGAGCTAGAGAATGAGAAAATTAAGAATGGAACCACACTTGAGGTGGTGGACACCAACGCTCTGTGAAATCTATACTAACGAAAGTATGGAAGATTTTACACATGCCCAAAGGAATTCAGTTGTTTATTATGAGATTTTTTCAAGACCAATTTTTGGTGGGCGTTACCGGAATAATATTTAATGAGAAGAGTGAAGTTTTATTGTTCAAACATATCTATAGAGCGCATTCCTGGAGTTTACCTGGAGGCTATCTAAAAGCCGGAGAACATCCAATAGAGGGGCTTGAGAGAGAAATCAAAGAAGAGTCGGGTTTGGTAGTCAGTGTGGACGACTCCCTTAAGACCCGCACCGACAGGGGATCAGCTAGGCTTGATATCTGTTATACAGGTGTGCTTATTGGGGGCGAATTTGTACCTACACACGAAGTATCAGAGTACGGTTTTTTCACAATTGAAAATTCTCCACTATTAAGGAAGAATCAGGTGTTTTTGATTGATGAGGCGCTTAGGCTAAGAAATTCAACATAGTTGCGATAGTTGTAGCACTTCATATTTGACAAAAGCTACACATAGTAGTACTATGTGTATATGGCAAATTCAAATAAACAACGAGTCACCCTCTTTATCAATCCTGAACTTCTGAAGCATTCAAAGGCACAGTCTGTAATAGAAGACATTACGCTCACACAACTTGTAGAGAAAGCCTTAATAGCTTATCTACCTGAAGAAATAAAGATTGTAAAGCCTAAAATCTAAGATATTTTTAAAATAATAATCGACAAAGAAATGAAAGATATGACAAATTCTAAACAGAACAAAGAAAGAGGGGTAATGGGTGGTATCAGTCCGGCAATGGCAGCGGTAGCAGGAGCAATCGCTGGAGCAGGTGTAGCTATTGTAGGTGCAATTGCGTAAAGAAATAAACAAAACATGGCAGAATTAATAAAGGAGACGGTAGTTACAAGATCTGGTGATACCCAAATGGCTAGTACCTCTACCAAAAGTAAAGTTTCAGACTCTGAAACAACAGAAAGAATAATCTATTTTTTCTTCGGACTTGTAGAAGTACTTCTAACTTTCAGACTGGTACTCAAAGTTACCGGGGCAAGTCCTTCAAGTGGCTTCGTAAGTGGGATATACGCCCTTACCGGAATCTTTTCCATGCCGTTCGATGGGATTTTTCGTAAAGGTTCATCTTCCGGAATGACTTTCGAGCCGGGAACACTAATCGCTATCGTCGTCTATGCTTTATTGGCTTGGGGTATCGTGAAGTTGCTGCAAGCCTTTTCAGGTGAAGAACAAAGTGAATAAAGATTATTATCTCGCTCTTGACAACTAAAAATGAATATCAATATTGATGACAAAACAGGCAAGGTGACAGCGTTCCCCGAAACAAGCTTGACGCCCCTTGAAGCATCTTCAGTTCCCAGACAAGAAGCTGCTCACTTGGAGGAAAAAGGTAAAATAATTGATAAAAACTTGGTGGCCGGTTTGGTAAAAAAATCTAATAGGATACTGATATCCATTTCTACTCATAGATTTCCTCTTGACATTTTTCCGGACACTTTGAACGTAGAGGAAGGAAGGTTAACGATTATCAATCGCAGTTTTTTCCTTTCTTCTCAGGTGCACAGTGTGGATATAAAAGATATCTCGAACATCTTTGTGAATACAGCGCCATTTTATGCTCAGCTAGTCATCATCTCGAAAACATTTACCAAAAACGAAATTAGAATAAAGTATCTCTGGAAAGATGAGGCAGTGATGATAAGGAGAATAATTGAAGGGTTAAGGACCTTTCAAAGTAAACAAGTAGATACTTCTGTATTTTCGGTGAAAGACCTAATTGCCAAGCTAAAAGAACTAAGTACCACAGATATAGTGCTTTAACATCCCTATTGTGAGGTGTTATAACGAAATTCTAACCTATTATCAAGCATTCTAACGAAGTTACAAGCGATAACAAGAGGAAGCACAGGAGTAATATTTCGATAACAGTATTGTTATCGAAAAGACGACGAGCAAGCTCTTATTTTCGGGACCATTACTAACTATTGGCTCACCGCCCTGCCTGCCGGCAGGCAGGTCACCTTCAACTGCGGTTGTCGGTGAGATACGAATTCTGTATCCAGACCTCAAAGTCGAAGCTTCGAAACTCCAATTCAGTCGGGATGATTTGCCCCATCTCTCGTCATTACGAATCTCGTACTCGAGCTTTGGCAATCTCACTCCACAAATATGTTCACCACAAGATCACATCTAGTGATTGTGGCGAAGCTGTTCTCAAAATATGGCTCAAATTTCAATCTCGCCATACAATACCAACTGATTAGGAGAAAATTCTATCAGTGGATATTTAGAGAAGTGAGACAGCATTGTCCTAGCGGACAAGTGCCTGCTCCGCAGGCACTCAAAAAAAGGTTTTTTTAATTAATTAAAATAATTTTATTAATTTATTTAGATAATCAATTGACATTGTATTAGCCACAGCTATAATCCTCTCAGTAAGTAGAGCACACTAACTTTTATGGAGGATTTATATGGGCAGATGGTTGGAAACTCCGTGTGGATGGTGTCATGTTTCGATTCCGTATTTACCTGAATGGAGCCATATTCCGGAATACTGCCGGGATTGTAATGAGTGGCAGACCAAACAGTGCGCCAATAGACACTGTGGCGGGGAAATTCGATACAAGATTTACTGGAATAATATTTTCGATTATTGTCAGGATTGTAAGGGCTGGTATGAAGTCAGATGTGAAAACCCAAAATGCTTTGGACGATTTAGTATCCACTGCGAGTGGAACAACCCTCCTCAGTATTGTCCTTCCTGTCGAGAATGGCAGGAAAAACCCTGCGCCAACCGGCAATGTGGTGGACGCGTAAGGTACAAAGACTATTGGGATAACATTCCTGATTACTGTACCTGTAAGGGCTGGAATAACAAGATTTGCGAAAACTCACATTGCCGTCGAATCTTTAGTGTTCACTGTTCCTGGAACGATGAACCGAAATATTGCAAGGACTGCAAGGGGTGGTACACAGTCAGATGTGCCAACTCAAAATGTGGCGCTGAAATTCACAATCATGCTGAATGGTCCAGACCAAAAACATATTGTGATAAATGTTTCCAATTGTCCAGACGAAGAGATGCTGACATTGTAAAAGGAACAAGACTAGAGCAGTGGTTGCCAATGTCGGGAAAGATGGCTATTAAAGACAACGGAGATCACTGGCATGTGAGCATTACCTTCGTAAAAGGTGGTGGACACGTATCTGGAAATGTCGACAAATTCTCCACAGATACTTGGGAAGTTCACGGAACACTCTATTCATTTGACCTGAACGGTAGGCACAAAAAGGGCGAGGATGTAATTATCAATGACTGACTTTAAGGCTAGGGAAACCTAGCCTTTTTCGTGCCAATTCCGTATAAGGTAAAATAAACGCATGGAAACCAAGCGTAAAGATACAATCATAATTATTGAGAAGTATTCAAAGAATATAGATTGGTATCTCAAAAATTATGGAGTCGAGAATGAAGAATCTCTCTCAATTGATCAGAAAAGTAGTCTTTTTATTGAGGCGGCTCAAGCTTTCTTCGAAATGGAGGTCTCACTATATGATTTTGCTCTGATTGGGCTTAGATTATGGTCGTCGCTAAATGACGAAGAAAAAGAAACTCCGATAGGGTGGGCGATGTATTCTGCTAATGAAGCAGAATTTCAGCTTCATCAGAGACAGCTTAATTCTGGACACGCAGATTCTTTCCGTAATTCACTCAATTCGATTGAGATGGTGCTCAATAGTTCTAAAAAATAAAAACATTAAGACCGAGAGAGTTGACTAGTTCTTCCGACATACCTTTCTGAGAAAAGGCCATGCGAGCGCAAAAAATCGCGCGACCGAATACTGCTAGCGAAGATCTGCGGATCTTCGCCAATAACATCGGCTCGAACTTCATTTTGAAAGATAAACAACTTACATGGGAGATGAAAAAGCCCTTCGCATCGCTCCGTGCGGGGGCGGGCGCACGGGCGATGTACCCTGACGAGAGCGAAAACTCTCTGAGTGTGACCCCGGCGGGAATCGAACCCGCGATATTCAGGATGAAAACCTGACGTCCTGACCGCTAGACGACGGGGCCAAAATATGGGCGGGACTCCCTTGCATAAACTTCTATTGAAGTTTTGCTAGGACCTGGCTCGACAAGATCGTTACGAGCTTGCCTCCGCCCTTCGAGTCCCTTAAAGAACGATCAATCACTTGTTTTGCCGCTAGGGCAACACAAATGCTTGGTGGGTCAGGCGGGACTCGAACCCGCGACACCCTGCTTAAAAGGCAGGTGCTCTAACCGACTGAGCTACTGACCCAAACGTGCGATGAACGCAACATATTTTATCATTTCCAAGCCTAGTGTGTACAATCAAATCATGAAGATACTAGGCATCGATCCAGGCACTGGTAGAGTGGGGTGGGGGATAGTGAGCCATGAAAAAGGGGTCGACACTTTTGTGGAGTGTGGCTGCTTCGAAACAAAGACAAACTCAGAGCTACCCCAAAGATTATTAAAAATTCACGATTTTCTTCAGAATTTGATTAAAGTTCACCAGCCTGAGGCTTTAGCTGTCGAGTCGCTCTTCTTTGAAAAAAATGCGAAAACAGCCATCGACGTCGCAGCCGCAAGAGGAGTTATTCTTCTGGCAGGAGAGCAGGCTCACATACCTGTTTTTCAGTACACTCCTCTACAGGTCAAGTCTTCCCTAACGGGATACGGCAAAGCCGAAAAGAGTCAAGTAGAATTTATGGTCGGAAAGATTCTCCATCTCAAGGAAAAGATCAAGCCCGACGATGCGGCGGACGCCGTCGCCATCGCCCTCACCCACGCTTTTAGGGTTCGTTAATCAATGCCACAAAAAAGACTCTGCCTTGAGACAGAGTCTGATCGACTACCTCGTTCGAGTGGTTGTTCTGTGTGTGTATCTGATCTTCGTCTTGGTACCCCACATTGCGCCAATTACCGCAAAAGCGATGCCAATTAGCAATGCCTGCCACCAAAAGGGGCTGAAGATCCACGGAATGGTAAAAAGCGCTGACCAGTGAGAGGCCAAAGCCAAACCAAAATATTTGAACACACCTTCAATGACACTGACGGCAATTCCCATGGTCATAAGGCTAGCCGGAATGGTAGCCAGCTTGACGAGGAATTTTACGCCCCAGGACAAAAAGTCAACAACAATAATGCAGACTAGCGACCATAGTGCCACACTCCAAACAGAAGCGCCAGCAGTAAGTGAGATCCAACCTAATTCGCTGAAACCCCAAATCGCAAAAGGATATAACAGCAGAGTCAGACAGCCCATTTGTGCCTCCACAGAATGTAAATCTACTTTCAGCCTATATACTACAACAAATACTGAAAATTGTCTATACCAATAAAAAGCCCGAATATTACCCATCGAGCCATGCTAGAATGAGTCTATGATCGGCTATCTCGAAGGTGAAATCAAATATAGCGGTAAGGGAAAAATCATTCTATTTGCCAATGGTATTGGTTTCACGGTTTATATTCCAAATAGTCTCACCTTTCTTGAGAAAGACTTTGCTAAGCTGTATATTCACACACACCTACGGGAAGACAATCTGTCTCTCTTTGGTTTTCCCTCTCCTCAAGACCTTGACCTATTTGAGCTCCTCATCTCGGTTTCCGGCGTCGGTCCCAAAATCGGCCTCGCCATCTTTACAGCTTCCACATCAGACAATATCGTCAAAGCCATAGAGTCCAGCAATCTTAGTTTCTTTAATTCCATTTCCGGCGTTGGTAAAAAAACCGCCCAAAAAATCATCCTCGATTTAAAATCGAAAGTCAGCCAAGGTGAAATAAATTTTAAGAATTTGGAAGGCTCGTCCGAGCTGGTCGAATCACTCATTACCCTCGGCTTCCAAAAACAAGAAATAACTCCGATACTGACTGAGGTAGACAGTTCACTTCCACTTTCCTTACAAGTTAAAATGGCCCTAGCTTTACTACGTAAATGATCAACTCGTCCGAATCAGTCAGACCTTCTTCTTGGGCAGATTTTTCTGGCCAACCACAGGTGGTAAAGTCGCTAAAAATTGCTATCTCAGCCGCAAAGTCACGGGAAGAGCCCATGGAACACACTTTACTCTACGGCCCACCCGGTCTTGGTAAGACTACTCTGGCTCATATCATTGCCAACGAAATGGGAGTCAATTTGAAAATCACTTCAGGCCCCGCTCTTACCAGAGCCGGTGATCTTGCTTCTATCCTCACCGCTCTTGAACCGGGAGACGTCTTGTTCATAGATGAAATTCACCGGCTAAGTAAAACTGTTGAAGAAGCCCTATACCCCGCCATGGAAGACTGCGCCATTGATATTATTTTAGGCAAAGGGCCGGCCGCCAAAAATCTCCGTCTGGATCTAAACCCCTTCACCTTGGTTGGTGCCACCACTCAGGCAGGTAAGATTAGTTCGCCCTTGAGGGATCGTTTCGGCATCGTCCACCGCCTCCGTTTTTATATCCCCGAAGAGCTCCAAGGTATTATTCAAAATGCCGCCCAAAAACTAAAACTAAAATTGGATAACGATTCTGCCTTAGAAATTGCCAAGCGTTCTCGAGGAACCGCTCGTATTGCTCTGAAACTTCTCCGACGGGTCCGTGATTACACCCAGGTCGAAAATGATTCTGTTACTTCTCCCACCAACATCAAAGTTTCTCTTGACTTTTATCAGGTGGACGAAGAAGGATTGGATGAAACAGATCGTAGGCTTCTCAGGGCAATTATCGAACAGCATAGAGGTGGGCCAGTGGGGCTGGAAACTCTTGCCGCCCTCATCTCTGAATCCGTAGATACCATTACCGATCTTTACGAGCCCTATCTTCTCCAGTCCGGGTTTCTTTCCAAAACCAGCAAAGGCCGTGTCGCCACGACCAAAGCCTACGACCACCTGGGTATAAAAGGTACCGTATAATCTTTTTGTGCGTCTTCTCTCCCTCCCAATCACCATATTATTATTTTTATCCGTTGCCGGTAAGGTTATTGCCATCTCTGACCCCTTAGCTGTCCCAAACAACAAGATAGGCTTACACATCCTATTTCCCGGCGAAATTCACGAAGCTGCTAGGATAATTAACCGGGAAGGGGAGGCTGCCTGGGGTTATGTCACCATACCCATTCAAGCATCCGACAGAGATCGAATAAAATGGCAAGAGTTTTTAAATAAGTGTAAAGAAGAAGAAATCATTCCCCTAATTCGTATTGCTACCGTACCCGAAGGTTCTCATTGGGCAGAGCCAAACAACCTCGATTTGATAGACTTCGCCAATTTTTTAAATGATTTAAAGTGGCCGGTACAAAACCGCTACATAATCATTTTTAATGAAGTAAACCGTGCCGACGAATATGGCGGTCTGGTAAGGCCAGAAAACTACGCTGATATACTCAGCAATGCCATCGATATTTTTAAGGATAGGTCAGAGGATTTTTTTATCCTCCCTGCTGGCCTAGATAACGCCGCCTCGGACAGAAGGAGCTCGGTCAACTGGAAGGATTATCTCTGGCGAATGTATCGTCATCAGCCGGATATTTTTAACAAAATCGACGGTTGGACTTCTCACGCTTATCCCAACCCCGACTTCTCTGTTCGTCCCGATCTCTCCGGTAGTAACAAAATTGACTCTTTTAAGTACGATCTTCAACTTATAAAAAATTTTACCACCAAAGAACTTCCGGTTTTTATCACCGAAGCAGGGTGGTCAAGTAAATATCTTTCGGAGCACCAGATAGCCCTCTATTTTCAATACGCCTTTTCCAAGGTCTGGTCCGATCCAAGAATCGTTGCTGTTACCCCATTTCTTTTAAATGCCCAAGATGGACCTTTTGAACAATTCAGTTTCCTAAATAAAGACCGTGAGAAGAAAGAATTTGCCCATACATTTTCCATCCTTGCACAGATAGGCAGTCCAAATCTTCCCATTGAACTACACCCACAAATAGCAAATACGGAAAATATATCTACTCCATCAACAGCCATTTTAGGATCAGAAACAAACTCGTTCGACACCCTGCAAAAGCTATACAATAATCTCAGATCACTTTTTGGCTTAATTCCATGATTACCATAGTACACGGAGAAGATTCCCTGACTTCCTACAAAAGATTGTCCCAAATTATCGACGATTATAAAAACAGGCAAATCGGATTCTCCGTAAAAGACGCCGGAGAACTCGATGTGACTTCACTCCGCCAAGAAACCGGTTCGATCGATTTGTTTGGCACAAAACAGCTATTGGTCATCAAGAATCTCTTAGGAGGGGTGAAATCCAAACAAAAAGATACCATGATTGAGTTATTAAAAAAAAATACTGACACAGAGATAATTCTTTATGAACCCAAGAAGCTCTCCGATACAGCCCTCAAACCTTTTTTAAAATCAAAAATTGAAGCTTACAATATCAATCCTGTCATCTTTAAATTTCTTGATATCATGCGTCCAGGCAACACCAGGGTGATCACCTTAAGCTGGAACAAACTCCTGGACTTGGGACACGAGCCGGAATATGTTTTCTCCATGCTTGCCCGGCAGATAAGGCTTCTTATTCAAGCAAAGTCAGGCGCTTCATATCTCAAACTTGCCCCTTATCCCAAAAAACTAATTATTACCCAGGCCGGATATTTTACCCTGAACCAATTGCTGGATTTGCATCACCGTCTTTATGAAATCGATAAACGCATCAAGACCGGCGTCTCCCCGCTTCCCCTGCAGCAGCTTCTCCTGCAGTTTTTCTACCTAATATAGTAAGATATCAGTCGTAAGTACATTTCAAGGAGGCCCATATGTGTTGTGGTGGCTCAATGTATCCCAATCGATTAGGCGTGCGCATCAGTCAATTGAAAGTTGGAGAACAGATAATTGTTCTCGCCGGAGAGGGGTACCCGTCATTTGAAAGAGACAGAGTTGACATTGTCTGCTCCGTCGATGGCTATTCTGCCCTGACTGCTCAGCACGCCATCGCTATCAACTGCAACAACATCAGTGCCGTCATCCCTACAGGAAATCACTTTGACGACTTCCTTATTTCACCGGAAGCGAAAGAAATCCTCAAGGCAATTAAGAGCGATTCCGATCAAGAAAGCTTTGATTCCGAGCCTGAATAGTTCCACGCACGCCCCGCCATCCGGCGGGGTTTTAATTTGTGTGCTATAATAGCCCATAATTGTTCTTAGGTAGGGCTTGTTAAGCTCTGAGATAGACTCGATCTCGATTGTCTAGCTTTAATTTCCAGAGGACAATCGGGGAATTCCCCACAAAAATATATGTTTAACTCTCGCCGTTCATTCGGTCGTGGTCCCGTTAACCGTGGCTTTCGACCTGCTGGCTCATTCCAGCGTAAGAATCGTTTTGCGCCTAAGTCTATGGATAGTAGACTCTTTATTCGTACCGCGACTCCGGAAATCGAAGCTGAAGTCGTCATCAACCACACTTTCGCCGATTTTAACTTCCACCCACAAGTTCACACCAACATTACCGGAAAAGGAATGATTAAACCTACCCCGATTCAAGATCAAACGTTAGAACACGCTCTCCTGGGCAAAGATATTATTGGACTAGCCGACACCGGAACTGGCAAAACCGCAGCTTTCGCTTTACCAATAATTCAAAAACTCTTAGCCAACCCCCAAGAAACTTGCCTAATTGTTGCTCCCACACGTGAACTAGCTGTTCAGATCCGCGACGAAATCCGTGCACTAGCCACCAACCTCCCTATTTATTCCTGTATTCTCATCGGCGGTTCCGACATTAGGAGACAGCTAGATGATCTAAGACGCCGCCCGCATATATATATTGGTACTCCCGGCAGACTTCGCGATCTTTACAACCGCCGTGCCCTAAATCTTCAAAACACCCGCACCGTAGTTCTCGACGAGGTTGACCGCATGCTCGACATGGGCTTCGTCAAAGAAATTACGGAACTAATGTCCTTCCTACCAAGGGAAAAACAGACTTTACTCTTCTCTGCCACCTTGGACTCAAAAATAGAAGACATCGCCCGTCGCTTCTTAAATAATCCTTTAAAAATTTCTGTGAAGTCCGGCGCTACGTCGCAAAACGTCGACCAAGACATTATCCGTACTCACGGCAACAAAATGGAGGTCTTAACCGATTTACTCAGCAAAGAAGAATTCAGTAAGGTTTTGGTCTTTGGCCGTACCAAGCACGGAGTGGAGAAAATCTCAATTTCACTTCAAAAAGCCGGCTTCCCAGCCGACGCCATCCATGGTGACAAGCGTCAAAACCAACGCGAAGCTGTTCTGCGCAAATTCCGGGCCAATCAAATAAATATTTTGATTGCTACCGACGTGGCCGCCAGAGGTATTGATGTCAAAGACATCTCCCACGTCATCAACTACGACGAACCAGGTAGCTATGACGACTACGTTCATCGTATCGGCCGTACCGGTAGAGCCGGAAAAATGGGTAAGGCCATCACCTTCGTAGAGTAAATAAATCAGCTATAGTTATGTTAGAAACATAACTATGAAATTTCAAGGATTAACTTTGCCAGAAGTTGAGAAACTTCGCCTACAGCATGGGCTAAATTCCCTCCCAGAAGAAAAACCAAACGACGCTCTCTATATTTTTCTTTCACAGCTCAAGAGTCCCTTAATCTACATTCTATTGGGAGTAATCCTAATTTCTCTGTTTTTCAAAGAATATCTGGACGTAGTTCTTATATTTGCAGTCATATCTCTAAATGTCCTTATGGGCTTTTTTCAGGAATATAGTGCCCAAAGAACACTCCTGGCCCTTCGAAAAATCATCAAACCAACTGCTATTGTTATTCGTGAGGGAGTTCGTCAAACGGTCGAAGCTCAATTTTTGGTCCCAGGGGACATCGTGACGTTCGGTTCCGGTGACAACATACCGGCAGACGGTATTCTGGTTGACGGCATCGACATTTTAGTAAACGAGGCAATTCTCACCGGAGAAGAAGAGTCAGTCGAAAAATCTAAACGCAAGGAATCGTGTCAAATGTATATGGGTACCACAGTCGTCTCAGGCAGGGGAACTATGGTGGTTGAAAATATCGGAGTGAAAACGGAAATAGGAAAAATCGGCAAGAGTCTAACAAAAATCGTAGACACTGCTACTCCACTACAGCTAAAACTAGAAAAATTTTCCCGATCCCTCGTTCTTATTATCATTTCTATTTCCATAATTATTTTCCTTATTGGTCTTGCCTACAAGCAAGACATATGGAATATGTTCCGGTATTCAATTGTCTTATCCGTCGCCGCTATTCCGGAAGGACTACCTATCGCAGTTACCGTCATTCTTTCTATAGGAGTCAGGAGAATTCTCAAGAAAAATGGTTTAGTCAAAAAGCTTCTCTCCATAGAAACGTTAGGTGCTACTTCGGTGATCTGCACGGACAAAACAGGCACGCTAACTCAGGGAGTAATGCAAGTAGTAAGGACTAATTTCAAAAATCATAAGGATTCAATAAAAGGTTTGATGCTACTCAACACTCAAAGAACCAGCCTTGAGATCGCTATTTGGAACTATCTAAAAAAAGAACTCGGTTACAACCCGCAAAACTTTGTTGATAAAACAGAAATACTACATGAAGAAGCGTTCGAAAGTGACAAGAAATACGCCAAATCTATCGCCAAAGTAGGTAATAAAACCAAGGGTTACATCATCGGTGCTCCAGAAGTCGTCCTCGATTTTTGTACTTTATCCAAATCAAATAAATCCAGAATTCTTCTTGAGTTTGAGAACTGGGCCAAATCGGGCCTGAGAGTGGTTGGTTTGTGTGAAAAAAACAATCCGACAGGTAAGAGAAACTTCGGCTACTCTTGGTCGGGATTAATTGGCGTCAAGGATCCGGTTAGAAAAACGGTGGCTGAATCAGTAGCTAAGGCCAAAGAAGCGGGTATTGATATCAAAATTGTCACAGGTGATTATCTCCATACAGCCCTGAGAGTAGCCAAAGAGGTGGGTCTGGAAGTGTCAGATGACGCTACCATGGAGGGAGCTGAATTGGACAAAATATCGCCAACGCAGTTAAAGGAAAAAATAAAACATCTCATGCTTTTTGCCCGCGTAGCTCCCATCCAAAAACTGAAAATTATTGAAGCTCTCCAGGCAAACGGGGAAGTGGTGGCTATGACCGGAGACGGCGTAAACGATGCCCCGGCTTTGAAGAGAGCCGACATCGGCATTGCCGTCGGTACCGCAACCGATGTCGCCAAGGCTGCTTCGGATCTTATCCTCCTGGATAGTGATTTCAAAACAATTGTTTCTGCCGTCGAAGAGGGAAGAGTTATCTTTGCGAATATCAAAAAAGTTGTCGCCTATGTTCTATCCAACTCTTTTGCGGAAATATTCTTGATTATGGGAGCAATTATTCTCAACGTTCCTCTTCCTCTCACCATTGTTCAAATTCTCTGGGTCCACCTTATTTGCGACGGTCCTCCCGACATCGTTCTTGGTTTCGAGCCAAAAGAAACCGGCATTATGAACGAAAGACCTAGGAAATTAATCCGGGAAAGCATCCTGGAACTACCCATGCTTTTCCTGATTTTTGCGATTAGCATTACCGCCGGGCTTGTTGCTCTCCTCGCCTTTATTCATGTTTATGACGGGAGCAATCTGACGATGGCCCAATCGGTCGCTTTTATCGTCATTGGCTCAATCGACTTGACCTACATCTTTTGCTACAAGGATCTGAGGCGATCTATCTTTAAAATGAACTTGTTCGACAACAAGTTTCTCGTGGCTGCCGTAGTTTACGGCTTCTCCCTTTTATTGCTCGGAATCTATCATCCGACCATCAACCGGATATTAGGCACCACACCTGTCACCATCTATCATTGGCTCTACCCATTGATAGCGACGGTCATCACCATCTTCTTTGTCGAAATCGTCAAATACTTGGTGGGCAACCAGGCACGGAATTCCTCTCATTAGTGTACACCATACACTATATGCTATAATATCCCCTAGTATTCCCGCACACTAATAAATAAGTTAAATAAAGAGGAGGTCCGATGATTCTTCCAAAGACACGATACACCACCGACGGCTACAAGTTGTCTGTCGGCTACATCTTTTGGTATTGGAACATGGTCAGAGGCATGGATGTTCAGGGTAGATATATGTTCGTCGATCGCGATGGCAGACAGTACCCCAAAACCTTTGCCGATCAACTGAGAGAAAAATTCTTTGAAAACGCTGAACTTCCGGCACGACCAGAAATATCAAGATACACGGCCGATAACTGGCCATTTATTCCTGAAGAGTATTTAAGATGGTACGATCGGGTTTTTTATTTTGATCCCAGTCAAATAGATCTAAGCCAAAAAGGTGGAGATCTTCGGATTTATTACGAAGGACCGCTTCATACCGTAAATCACCATGAGATTATCTCTCTATTCGATATTTCCAACCTAATTACCGAGAACTTTGGCTACAAACCAAAATATAGGTGGCAGGATCGAGTCCATCACGACGCCCGGATCCTCAAGGAACGAGGCGTCACCCATTCACATGGTGGAGGACGTCGAGCCAATTCCAGGAAACATCATGATGAGGTTTTAGGTATTCTTTCCCAATACAAAGAAGGCGTCGAAAAAAAAGGTGGTTTTTTCGGTGAATCCTTTATCGACATGGCCTACGAGCACAACCTTATGATCATGGGTACTATGGGCCATGAATTCCCTATGGCCTGCGCCGGTATTTGGGGTGTCGAAAATGCCAACAGGATGGCCAGAAAAATCTGGCGTGAATTGTACGGGAAAAACCTGGGCTATTGGCTGGACGACACCTGGGGCACTGAGTGGTCGGACAAGGAAATGACCGCTCAAGAAGCCAAGGATTTTAGAGGTTCGCGTCATGATTCTTGGCCATTCGAGAGGTATGTTGACCAAAAGTTGAACTTTTACAAGAGACGCGGTGTTGACAGTCGCGAGAAAGAAATCATCAGCAGTGAAGGAATGAAAACCTTAGAAGATATAGTACACACGACGGAGTATAAAGCCGGGAAGTTTAAACCCGCCTCACTGCTGGGAAAGTTCTGGACGAATTATGAATGTGTTCCCGAGATCCCGACAGTTTCCCCGAGAACTGGTTACAACATTGTCAACAAGTTGGTAGCGGTGAAAGTTGGAGACGGTCCGTGGAAAGATGTCTGCAAACTCTCAAATGACATTTCCAAGGCCGTCGGTAAACCCGAAGCAATTGCAGAAGCCATCGCCGCCAGGGACGCGGCATTGGCTCGATAACTAGGTACACGCACCCTCTTCGGAGGGTGCTTTTTTAATGGACAGGAAACCCCGTACAAGGGTTTGTAAGGTGGAGGGTCGCAAACCTTGTGCGGGGATGAATGTGGCATAGCACCACCGAAGGTGGTGGTATGCTGG
>Ga0209212_1002438_pt1 | contig 26420 bp, 25 predicted proteins | sample RifGroC2_FD_183996 | JGI IMG/M metagenome (GOLD analysis project Ga0209212, IMG submission 183996) | Groundwater microbial communities from Rifle, Colorado, USA - Groundwater C2 (SPAdes) (version 2) | ecosystem: Environmental > Aquatic > Deep subsurface > Groundwater | place: Rifle, Colorado... | reverse complement strand
CGGCTGCTTGAAGCTGTAAACCTGGCAGCCCTGCGGATTGATGCCGGACATCACGTGCTTGATGGCGCCGTCTTTGCCGGCGGCGTCCATGGCCTGAAAAATCAGCAGCACAGCATAGCTGTTATCCGCGTAGAGCAGGCCCTGAAGACGGCTCAGATCTTCGACATGTTCGCCGAGGATTTCTTTATACTGTTTCTTCGATTTGTAGCAGGCCTTTATCCGCGTCGGCCAATTTGCCAGCTTTACCTTTTCTCCCGGCTTCACACGAAAATCCTCCGGATCAATCTTCATTATTTCTCCTTCGCTCGTTAGCGTGATTAAGGTTTGGCGGCGGCCAACCCCAGGAAGGCCACCGATATGCCGGCAGGTCTTTCGCATAGGCTCAAGCATTTGACAGCACTATGCCAAGCCAGCTGCTTCGATAGATTTATTTGTCGCAGCTGCACTTAGTCCAGGTGTGCTGACTTTTCTCGGCTTCCCCCGTCATCGTCCTGGCTTGGGTTACGATAGAGTGCAGCTTTTGCGGGTTCATTCCCGCAATTCGTGACAACCCTTTTTCTTCTGCAGCAGCAACCTTGGCAATTGTGTCATAGCTGGATTCTACAAGGCGCTGAGACAGGACGGCCCCTATACCTTTGAGTTTCTGAAGCTCTTTAATGTGACTTTTCATACTATCCTCCCCGGGTTATGCCACCAGTTTCGCGACCATGGTGACGGTTGTGTTTAAAAGCCGAGACATAAGGCAGCCGCTCTTTGCCTCATCTGCCAGCTTTGCAAAAGAATCCTGGGTGGCGCCCGGTATGGAGGCGGTGACCTCCAGATGGCTTTCGGTGACCGTCCACCCCTGCTTCAGATTCTCGAAGGTAACAACAGCGGTTGTGGCGATTTGATCCGGGACCAGATCGGCTTTGCCAAGCAGGGCCGAGAGCTGCATGGAAAAACAGGCCGCGTGGGCGGCGGCGACCAGTTCTTCCGGATTGGTGCCGATCCCGTTCTCGAAGCGGGTGCTGAACGAATATTGCGTCTTGTCCAGCACACCGCTTTCCGTGGAGATATTACCTTTTCCTTCCTTGAGACTTCCTTTCCATTCAGCAGAAGCTTTTCGTTTCATCTTGTCCTCCTCTTAATTTTTTTGTTGCAACCCAGGTTGGAACTCACCTGGAACCGCTCCCGATCTGCCGCTGGAGAACGACCTGGTTTTTATGTTCAGCGGTTTTGAAATTAATGTAATCGTTCTTATCCAGATCAAAGAGCTGTTTCCTGTAGACGGTCGTAAGATCATGCCACTCGCTGATTCTCATGTTGAAGCGACTTGCTTCGGGATAGCGCAGCGTATGCATAAAGGACTGGATCGCTAAAAAGTAGCGGACCGCGCTGCGTTCTAGCGCGCCGCGCGGTCCGCGGATATAGTCGGGCTTGCCGCTTCGGTTCGTTCCGACAACCGTGAACCCCACCTTGCTCCGTCCGAGTGTCGCAAAATAGATCTTGGTTGCAAGACGAAGCGCAACGCTGTCGCTGTAGGCATAACTGACGTGGACAAAAGTTTTTGCGCCGTCAATGGGCAGAGCCTCGAACCTCATCCTGTGATCCCTGGTGCCGTAGGGGCCGGAATCGGCATTGAGCAAGATATCCAGATAATTCTGTTGCTGCACAACCGTCGTATAGCGGTACACAACTTGACTTGAATCATCGGGCGGTTGGTAGACTTTACCGCCTGGGTAAAAGGTCAACAACCAGGCCCCGGGCAGCTGTTTGTAGGTGCAGGCCTTGATGTTGGGGTGGAGGGGAACTATGTCGCACCAGTTGGCCGGAACCTTGAGTGCATTGACAACGCTGCTGTAGGAATAATCGAAGATTCCGTACACATCCACCTGCACTCTGTCGTCCTGCTCAAAAGACTCCACTACGAGCGGGATGCCGTAGCTGTTTGTCCCCAGTCTTGACAGGTTCCGGTGATAGGTGTCCATAAGCGCCGTTTCGCCCAACCGGGGCTTTATCACGGCCACAGCGGAACCGGCCTGGAGAAGAACAGCTGCTGCAACGATCAACGGGAAAAAATATCGGGCAAGCTTTAACTTAAACATCTTGATTCACATGACACTCTCTCTTCAGTAATCAACCTGGCTAAGACTTGAAAACCGGTCTGCATTCTCCGTTTCCAGACGACCGATAATATTCCTACGGAATGAGCCGCAATACCATGGCCCCGGCTTCCTGGAGAGGGCCCAGCGGATTTTTGGTTTCACGTTCCTCAAGGATCTTCGGATCACCGCTCCAGAACTTATCCACGACTACATCATCGATAATCAGAAAGAGCGCCTTGAACCGCCAACCGGTCCCCTTGGTTTTCCTCTTGAAGTTGAAGATATCTAGCCAGAAGTTCCCCATACGCTCGTTGACCATGACCTTCGGCTCGATCTGGTAGCCCAGACAGTTGTCCTTGACTTTGATGCAGAGCGCCAATCCGCTGCTCAAGTCCTCGAATTTAATATTCTGGGTGTTTGTAGCGATGTCTATATAACTAAGAATCCTGACGTTGGGTGTAGAGTAAATGTCGAAGCCGATTTGCTTTAGCTGTAGAACTGTAGTTTGATTGCGAACGACTGTTCCATAGGCCGTCTGCACTTCCTGGAAACTTTTCCACGGGACCGGAACGACTTCTTTTGTGCTGGGAAGAAAAGCAGCGCAACCGGACAGCATTAACAGCATAAGTGTCCCCGCTATAAAGAAATTTGCATTTCTCATGACTTGCCTCTTCGTGTTATTGCATGGCCGGATACTTCTTTGCCTGTTTAAAACAGCCAACTCATTGAACCGTTCAACAAGTTAAGTGGCAACTTACGTGCCGGTTACGATACGAAGAAACGGATAGTGTAATTACTTGATTATACATGTGAAATTAATATGGAGAGGTGATGGATGCGGATAATATGGCAACTGTACCCGTCATGATTGACGCAACTGCCATATATGACGGATCTGGTTACTACAAACAGCCGCTTCCTTGACAGATGTTCACCCGTGCGCATGCGACTGCCGGCAATTCCTGCATCAGCGTCAGCCTGATGGGCATGGACGCTAACTTAAGCTGAAATGCCCTGCTTTTCTCCCTCCCCTACAAGGGGAGGGTCGGGGTGGGGATGGGGTGGATTGTCGAAATTTCAGCGTGTTACTAAGTTCAAACCCATCCCCATCCTAACCTTCCCCTTGAAGGGGAAGGGACTAAGAGGCCAAAGTTAGCGATTATGGCCTGTTGGGAGTGGGTTGCGGCGCCGCTTGACCAGTTTTTCAAGCTCTACCGCCAGGAAAACAACCGTGGAAAGAGCCAGGGTCACGGCCAGTTGGCCGAATGTCAAGGGCGTTGTTTTGAAGATGATGTTCAGTTGCGGCACGTAGATGGTTGCCATCTGCAGCATGAAGGTCAGCATAAAGGCTCCCGCCAGCGGTTTGTTGGAGAGAATTCCCTGGCTGAACAGAGATTCCCGCTCCGAACGTATGGCCAGTACATGCCCCATCTGGCTCAAGCAGAGTACTGTAAAGACCATGGTCTGCCAGTGGTCTTGCCCGGTCTTTAAAAACCAGTTTTGGGTAAGGAGTGACACAGCTCCCATCAGCAGCCCCACCCAGATGATATGGACGCCGAGGCCCTGGGCGAAGATACTTTCCGTCGGATGTCGCGGCGGGCGTTCCATGATCCCTTTTTCCGATGTTTCCGCAGCCAGGGCGAGTCCCGGCAGTCCGTCGGTAACCAGATTGATCCAGAGGATATGAATGGGCAGCAGGGGGATGGGGAGCCCAAGCAGGGGGGCAAGTGCGATGGTCCAGATCTCGCCGGAGTTGCTGGTCATGGTGTACTTGATGAACTTGCGGATGTTGTCGAAGATTCGCCGCCCTTCCTTGACGGCCTTGACGATGGTGGCGAAGTTGTCATCCAGAAGTATCATGGCGGCCGCTTCCTTGGAAACGTCAGTGCCGGTGATCCCCATGGCCACGCCGATGTCTGCCCGTTTGAGGGCGGGAGCATCATTGACGCCGTCGCCGGTCATGGCAACGAACTGTCCCCTGTCCTGCAGCGCCCTGATGATCTTCAGCTTCTGTTCCGGCGCTACCCTGGCATAGACACGGATACTTTCGACCCGTTTTGCAAACTCCTCATCCGAAAGCTGTTCAAGCTCCCTGCCGACCATTACCCCTTCGTCACCATCTTCCAGAATCCCGAGCCTTGTAGCAATGCTCCGTGCCGTCAAGGGGTGATCACCGGTGATCATGACCGGCCGTATCCCGGCACTCCTGCAGAGCCGGACCGCTTCCCGGGCTTCCTCCCTGGGTGGGTCCATCATGCCCACCAAACCCAGGATGGTGAGTCCGGTTTCCACATGTTCGGGTGACATGTCAGTGGGCAGCGACTCCCAGGCCCTCATGGCAATCCCCAGGACCCGCAGTCCATCGGCAGCCATCCGTTCGTTTACTTTCTCCAGCTCACCGGCGTCAATGGGCGCCGCCCCCGCCACCGTAACCAGGGACGCCGCCTTGTCCAGCAGAGCATCAATTGCCCCCTTGGTAAAAGAAACACAGGAGCCCTCTCCCACCGTTTTAAAAGGAGAATCGGCAGGGATACTGTGAAAGGTGGTCATGCATTTTCTGTCGGAATCGAAGGGAATTTCGGCAATTCTGGGGAAATCCTGTTCAAGAATCTTTTTATCAAAGCCATACAGCTTGGCAACGGCATACAGAGCAATCTCCGTAGGATCGCCCAGCATCGTGCCGGATGCGTCGCTGTTTGCGTCATTACTCAGGGCAAGGGCGGTGAAGAGTTCCGGGTTGCTGCCCGGCTCCACCTTATCCGCAGACAGCAGCATTCCGTCGGTATAGACCTCTTCCACGGTCATTTTGTTCAGGGTCAGGGTTCCGGTCTTGTCGGAGCAGACATAGGTTACTGAGCCGAGGGTTTCTACCGCCGGAAGTTTCCGGATCAGGGCGTTCTGCGCAACCATCTTCTTCGCGCCCAGGGCAAGAGAAATGGTAATCACTGCAGGCAGCGCCTCCGGAATTGCCGCCACAGCCAGTGAAATTGCCGTCAGAAGCATCAGTAATGGAGGCTCTCCCCGCAGAACACCGACTGTAAAGATGACCACGCAAATGGCAAGCACCGCCAGAGCAAGTTTCCTGTTGAATGTTGCGAGCCTTTTCTGGAGTGGAGTCCGCACCTCCTCCCCGTTCTGCAGCAAAGTGGCGATTTTTCCCAGCTCGGTACCCATTCCGGTCGCCGTGACAACTCCCGTGCCGCGGCCATAGGTCACGACAGTTCCCTTGTAGGCCATATTCTTACGGTCTCCAAGCGGCAGATGCTCATCGGGGAGCGGTTCGACATGTTTTTCAACCGGCAGGGATTCGCCGGTCAATGTAGCTTCCTCGACCTTCAACCGGGCAGCTTCGATCAACCTCATATCGGCAGGAATGATCCTGCCGGTTTCCAGAATTACAACATCGCCGGGAACCAGCTGGGTTGCAGGAATGGTGACGGGATTCCCGTCTCTGATCACCAGGGCCGAGTGGGCTGACATTTTCATGAGCAGCTGCATGGCCTTTTCGGCTCTATATTCCTGTACAAACCCGATGACCGCATTCAGAACCACGATCACGATGATGGCAATCGTGTCAGAGGCATCTCCGATGATGCCGGAGATAGCGGCGGCGGCAATCAGCACCAGGATCATGAAGTCCTTGAACTGGTCCAGGAACATCATCAACACCGTTTTCCTGGCAGTTTCGGTCAATTCGTTGGGTCCGTGTTCCAGCAGCCGCGTCCGGACTTCGTCCGCGGAAAGGCCCTGGGCAGACGACCCCAGCTTCTGCATCACTTCATCTGTTTTCTGCTGATGCCAGTTCATGGTTTTCCTTACAGCCATCTTACGAACAGATTCACAAACCACTCCCTGACCCGGTTCAAATACGGCCTGTTTTTCCACTCATCCCATTTGATCTGCCTGGAATTCGCAAGATCACCGGCAAACATCTTCTCCATTTCAACGGCAAACTCCTTGCTCAGGATAACCGCGTTCACCTCGTCATTATTCAACAAGCTCAGGAAATCCATGTTGGTGGAACCGACGGTAGACCAGACCTTGTCAACCACCGCGGTTTTTGCATGCAGCAGAGAGGTGCCATGCTCGTACAGCTTGACTCCCGATTTCAAAAGCCCGGAATAATGGTATCTCTGCGCATGTAACGCCAACATGGAATCGGTGACACCGGGGAGAATAATCTTTACGTCAACACCGCGTCCGGCTGCGTCGCCCAGGGCTTTTACGATCTGGTCGTCTGGGATGAAGTAGGAATTGGTCATATGAATCGAATGCTCCGCAAAAGAGATGGCCGACACATACACAATAAACGGAATCCTGTTGCTCTCACCTGGGGTGCTGCCGATCACCCGCACCAGGGCACTCCCCTTTTCCCCGGCTGCTCCGGGATGATGGTTCCGTTCGGAAAGTTTCGGTCCCTTCTGTTTCAGCCAGGTATCAAGAAAGAGCTTCTGGAATTCAGCCACGGCCGGACCTTCGATTTGAATATCCGTGTCACGCCAGTGAATCGGCCCTTTCCTGTTTCGTTTCCGCTTGAGAGGAGTGCTGGAATAAACCTTGCTGATGTTGATGCCTCCCATAATGGCGACTTGGCCGTCAACGATCAGAATCTTGCGGTGATCCCGGTGTGTCAGCCCCCACTCATCACGGTCCGCCAGTGGGTTGAGCGGGTTGAACTCGACCACCTGAATTCCTCCGGCGCGCAGGCGCTGGAAAAAGGAAGCCGGGGAATTGATGCTGCCCATGCTGTCATAAATCACATTTACCTGGACGCCTTCGCCCTGTTTTTGCAGTAACAGCTCGGCAAATTTACGCCCGGTTTCATCGTCTTCGATGATATAGCTTTCAAGGTTGATCTGGCTTTTGGCGCGACGGATCGCCTTGAACATCGCGGCGTAGGCGGCCTGGCCATCGGCCAGCAGAGTCACTTTGTTGCCCTTGGTCAACGGGCTTTCAGTGACCGATTCCACCACGGCGGTGTGTCGTTCCAAGACATCGGTCGGGTTGACCGAGCGCTTCAGACGATCCATGACAGCCTTGCTCTGCTGTGGGGACAGCACCCCTTGGGAGGTAACTATTTGACGGGGTTTCTGCGCGGAAGGCGCCTCATCGATCATCTCGGTGACGTTGGGCAAGGCGGCACATCCGCTGCCGATATTCAGGAGGGTTATGAACAGAAAAGACAATATGAGAGGCTTGGCGTTTGCCATATATTTATTTGATATTGACGATGGCGTCGTGCAGGATACTCCTGACCTCGCTCCAAACCCTGTCCGTACCCGCTTTGAGCTCTTCCCACTCATGATCGCCGGCAATCGATATCCCCTGCAGCTTTTGCGCTGCCTCATCCCGCTTGAGCTGCAAGGCTGCGATTAAAGCCGAAAATTCATACCTGTCTTCGGGCGTAGCGCTTTCGGCCTTGTCCTTGAGCAGGAATATCTGCGCATCCCATTCAACCATCTGTGCCGAGAGTTTTTCGACATACTCTGTTCGCTTGTCCATGATACCGACTCCCTTCCGTGCTATTTGCCGTCAGAATGATTTGCTCCAGTTAAGGATCAGGCCGCTTCCGGACTTGCCGTTGCGTATGAAACCGGAGTCCCATGAAAACCCGAGATACAATGAGGAATTCCAGAAAAAGCCCGAATTCAGGCCGATGGTGGTTGCCGCACCAGTTGAGTTTTTGAAAAGAAACCGGTTGGAATCGCTAACCGATGCCCGGTCCGCCCAGATGAAGGTTTCACGCAGGTTGAGGTAGAGGAAGAATGCGAGTTCGCGCCGATATTCCAGGGCCAGCAGGGCATAGTCGGAGACAAGCACCTGGTTGAACATGGCGCCGGGATAATTGGGACGACAGAGGTCATCCGATTCGCCCGGCAGAGGTCCGCCGCCGATCGTGATGGCATTAAAACGGTCAGAGCCCTTGCGGGGAGTAACTCCGCCGTGAAGACTCACGAGAAACCGGTTCTTCTCCGATAACCCCGGAATTCCGCCAACCCCCATCAGGTAGCCGTTAACCTGCAGATAATCCTGGGTATTCTGTCTGGTAAAGAGCGCATCCGGGGTGGTGCCGAAATCGGCCCACTTGTCCCGATGCATGTAATCCAGATCGAATCCGGCGGCCATGCCGGTATGTGGGAGTTCCAGCAGATTCCGGCGCATCCCGTCATAACGTCCCCGCAGTTTCACGCCGTACAGCATGGTATCGGGCGGCAGCACCAGGTTTGGTCCGGTATCGCCGGTCCGCTCGGCATAAAAGTAGCCGACCCGCCCCAGCAGCTGTAGCCGCAGATCATTATCGACCTGGAAGGGAGCCACTTTGTAGCGTAGGCCGGGACCGATTGAAGCGACCACCGTCCCCCATTCCGTGTCGGACGACTTGATCTCCTCGTTGTTTACCACTTCTTTCTGGCCGCCCGGAATCGTATTGTTTTCAAAACGCGTGACCAGTTCAAGCTTCCCGAAACTTTTGTCATACTCCAGATCGTTGACGAAGATACTGATTACATTGCGTGTTCGGGACTCCTCCCACACCCGCTTCAGAAAAACGGCTCCGATCGGCGTGATCGATGTATTACCCTGCTTGGGCGTGTAATACACTCCCCCCAGAGTAACGGCGGAAACGCGACTTCGGTCCAGGGCTGGTACATCCACCACCTTGCCCATGAAGACGGTGTGTAAGGCTTCACCGGCCAGCGGCGTGTGATATTCTGGATCTGCTGCCGCTGATTCCTGTCGGGGAGCGGAAGAGCTCTCCGGCTTTTGATCAGCCATGGCAAGGCTTTGTCCCTGCCGGCCGGGACCAAGAAAAGTTCCGGCCAGGATCAGTGATAATATGAAAGTTTCCCGACGGCACGTTTTCCATCCGCCCATAACCGCTTCCTCCTTGGGTTAAAATCACAGTCAGAGCTTCTTGGCCACTTCACGGGCAGCGGTCACGACAGGATCCCAGACCGGTGAAAAAGGTGGAGCATAGCCAAGGTCCAGATTAATCATCTCCTCCACGGTAAAACCGGCATGGAGTGCGGTTGCCAGGGTGTCGATACGCTTGGCCGAGCCTTCCATACCTACGATCTGGCCTCCCAGCAGGCGACCGCTGCCTCTTTCGGCCAGAACCTTTACGGTTATGTCCCCTGCACCGGGAAAATATCCCGCCCTGGTGCGACTCTTGATTATGGCGCTGACCCACTCGATGCCCAGATTCCTGAGTTCCTCTTCCTGCAGCCCGGTGCGTGCGACTTCAACGTCACATATCTTTGTGACGGCTGTTCCCACTACTCCTGGAAACGTGGCGTAACCGCCGCCCAGGTTGATGCCGGCTACCCGTCCATGGCGGTTGGCGACCGTGCCGAGAGCAATATAAAAGGGTCTGCGACTCACCAGGTGGAACGACTCGGCGCAATCCCCTGCCGCCCAGATACCGGCAACTCCTGTTTCCATCCGTCCGTTGACCCGGATCGACCCTTTTTCCCCGAGAGGGATGCCGGCCGCCGCGGCAAGCGCGGTATTGGGGCGGACTCCGAGGCCAAGGATGACAATGTCGGCCGGAAGGGTACGATTGTCGGTGACAACTCCGGTCACCTTACCGGCCTTCGTTTCGAACTCCGTGAGCGTCTCCTCCAGGCACAGAGTGACGCCGATATTCCGCAGCGCCTGTGACACCAGCGCCCCCATCTCCTCATCCAGGGTGCCCATCACCTGGGGGGACCTGTCGATCAGCGAAACTTCCAGGCCATGCCTCACCAGTGCTTCCGCCATCTCCAGGCCGATGTAGCCGCCACCGACGACCACTCCCCGCTTCATGGTCCCTTTATCGAGACGGCGGCGAATATCCAGACCGCTTTCCAGAGTATTTACCCCGCAGATGTCTATGGCATCGGAGCCGGGAATATCAGGGCAGATCGGGACCGCTCCGGTGGCGATCAGAAGCTGGTCATAACGTTGCCACGCAGATTTGCCGGTTTTCAGATTCCGGACATGCACCCTTTTCCCGGTGGCATCAATCTCTTCAACCTCATGCAGAATTTTGACGTTGATTCCATCCCGCTCCCGGAATTTTTGCGGGGTGCGGATAATCAGCTTTTCCTGTTCGTCGACAACCCGGCCGACGTAGTAAGGAATCCCTCAGGCGGAAAAAGAGGTGTGCGGGCCGCGCTCAAAGACGATGATCTCAAGTTCGGGCCTGCGGCGCCTGGCCTGCGAGGCAGCGCTCATACCGGCGGCATCACCGCCGATTACTATCAGTCTTTCTTTGGGCATGATGTTTTCTCCTTGTTCTTTAAAAGCGGTAACCGATGCCGCCCAGGAATATGTCCGTATCCCGGTCGTAGGTGGTGATAACCCGGTCCCAGGTTGCGCGGATGAGCCAATCTTCACCGATTCGGAAGCTTCCGGTTGTTGAGAAGATTATGGGTAGCCGCTCCTGACCGGTTTTGAGCCGGCGATCCAGGGCAAAATAAGGGCCGATACCTATGCCCAGCGAGATCCGGTCGTGCAGAAACGGTTTTGCCAGCCAGATCTGGGTAGTCAGGCCGTAGCGCTCAATCAGGGAACTTTTCCCCTCGTAAAGCGCTCCCGCCGTCCATTCAATAAAACGCCACAGTCCACGCCGGTATTCCAGGGCAACTGCTTGCGAATGACCGTCTCCGGGAATGTTCACCACCGTTTCGCCGCCAAACAGAGTCAGTTCATTGCCGGTGGTTCTTTCGGCCAGACGGGTTCCTTTGACGCCCGGCCCCTTTTCTGGCGGCGCATCGAGCTGATAGCCGACGCCGGCCAACGCCGACAGGGTGTCAAAGCTTTCTCCGCCCCTGACCCAGTAGCCTTGCACCTGATAAAACCAGCGGCTTTTAGTGTACCAGGTTGCCGCCACGCTGGCCATTGTTCCCCAGCCGTGCAAGTCACGGGCGGGGTCGCCATTGGCAGGTATTTTGGTGTCGTAATAGAACAGGCCGCCAATGCCTGCGCCCAGCGACAGCTGGCGGTCGAGCAGATTGGTTCGAACCCAGAGATTGGCGGCATTGCCATCACGATGGTGCGAATTGAAGTGTCCCTGGTTCAGATATGAAAGGGAGTAGGCGAAATGATCGCCCAACCCCTCCATGTACTGGACCTGCCAGGCAAAAGTTTTCTCAACCGGGTTATTAGTCGCGCCATACCCGCCCAGCAGGCTGATTTCTCCGGCGACAGCCGATCTGCACGGAAGAGCTAACATTAAGAGCATTACAGCATACGCAAAATATCGCATGATGATTCCTTTTGACTCAATATTTGCGGAACGCGCTGCATTGCTCATATTTTGCCAGGCAAGCAGAGACAAACACAGCGCCTTACAAACTCTGGCTCCAACTTGATCAGCGCTGTGCGGGAACAACCACTATCGTGCCGCCCTGCTCACCCTTGGCGCCCTCGCTGCCGGTCATTCCGGTTGCGCCGGTTGCGCCTTTTTCAGCCGGCGCGCCCATGGTTCCTTGCGGACCAACAGGTCCGGCCGGTCCCGGCGGTCCCGGAACAGTTACAACCACGGGTGGCGCTTGTGATGGCGCTACCGCCGGTTGCCGATCACATGCGGTCATTGCCAGCGCGGACAGTAATAATGCAAAAACAGTTGTAAATCTCATGGAAGTCTCCTTGGACTCAATAATTTTATTAATCTTATTCAAAACATCCTTAAATGGAAGGGACTACAAAACTAAATAGCCCTTCGACCTTGAATGACGTTTACCAGCACCGATATAATGGCAATCACAAGTAGAATATGGATCAGACCGCCCATCGTATAAGAAGTAACCATACCCAACAACCACAGCACTATCAGGATCAAACTGATTGTCCATAACATGACGTTCTCCTTTTCTTGGGGCCTGTTGCGCCGGCAACATTGCAGTTGGCTCTCGTTTCAGACCCCGGCTAAATACTCGACGGATTCTATAAATCCCGCCAAAACGGCTTGAATGTTCGCTTGAGATCGGCTATTTCACAATCAGGTCATTTTTCACAGATACGACATTCTCAACACCTCGGGCAACCTCGCCAGCCTTTGAAACACTCTGGGCGGAATCTACAAAACCGCTCAACTGAACTATCCCCTGGTAGGTCTTGACATTGATCTGCATCATTTTAAGCGTTGATTCGTCAAAAATAGCTTTTTTTACCCTGGTTGTGATGACGGAGTCATCGACATACTGGCCAGTGCTTTCATGTTTTTGCGTAGCCGCGCACCCCATGAATACGACTGTCAGAACGCAGATTGCCAGGAACTTCATAGTACGATTCAGTTTTAGCATGATGTTTTCTCCTTTTTTGTTTGTGAACCAATGATTGTCATGAAGCGCTCCTGCAATATTGCCATCCGGGGAACGCCTCCCCTAAAAAACAAGATGATTGCCGCTTTTGTATCAACACCTTCCCTTGCCTAATTCTTGAAGCTGTCCAGCCATTTCCAACCATTGCTCAGTTCCGGGAAGGCGGAGCCGAAATGAACCGTCTTGACCGGATCGGTCGAGATATTGATGCTGGCGGTCTCTTCTACCAATTCGACCCCGGGGCCGCGCACAATGTGATTTTTGGCCCCTGCCGTGCTGAAGGCGTTGAAAGCAGCCTGGGAGTTGCCATAGGGAACCAGTTCGTCGCTTTTGTGGTGGATCATTCGAATAGGTACGGTCGGCACCCAGCCGCGGTACGAGTCGTTCTGCCTCAGGAGATTGGTCACTGTGCTCGTTTCGAGCGCGAGCTGGTCAATGAACTGCGGGGTCAGCACACTCTTCGGAGCAATCAGCTTGACAGGATTGAAAGTCATCCCCATCGCCTCGCTGATCTTGTCCGATTGTGAATTACCGTCGAAAAGAGGCGGAATCGTGGCAGAGTACGGGGGCAGTAGAGCGAAGCCTGGGCTGAAATCAGTTGTCTGACCTCCATAGGCATGGTTGTAACCGGTCAGAAGCAAGGGAGCAAAGTAAGGCGCCTTGAAGGTGTTGTCCGACAATATTATCCCGCGCATGACTCCGGAGAGATCATGGGGACCGGAGAGAGGCGCCGAAGCGGTGACAGTGAACTCGGCGGCATGATTTAGCTGGAGTTCACGAGTGGTTGCCATGGTCACATAGCCCCCCTCTGAATATCCCATCAAAAAGAGCTGGCTGTTCCATTTGCAGGGCGAACTGCCGATTCCCGCTGTTCCGCCGATGATGTCGCGGCTGGCCTTGAGCAGATCCACTACCTGCCGGGCAAGCACGGCCCCGACCACATGTGGCTGAATACCGGTGTTGTCCCCCATTCCCTCGTAATCGACCAGAGCCACGGCATAGCCGGAGGAAGCGATTGCAGCAGCAACCATCACTTCCGGGTAGTCTTTGGGCCTGTCCATACGGCTTAGATAACGGGACGGTGAATATGCGCGATAGACCTCGGTTCCATGCTGATACATCAGAATCGGCACCGTTGGCTTGTCTCCCAGGATTGAAACCGGCAGTATCAGCAGACCGGTCATGGAGTGCAATTTGCCATCCGCCCCGGTGGACTGATAGGTCACCTTGCGCATGTCGAGGGTGTACTTGAGATTGGTCAGAAGCGGGGTAAAGCTGTTGATGTAACTGTTCCAGTCCCAACCGTCCAATGCCCTCTCAACCGGCTGCTGAATACTGTTGTTGATGCTGGCCAGCAGCGCCACGGGGTTAATATTTGCCGAGTCTCCCCCGCCGGCCGTCTGCGATGAATTTGAACCGCACCCTGCCATAAGTGTTGATACAGCCAGCAGGGTGGCACAGAGTGTCCGTATGCCTTTAAAGTCTCGAAACATTGGTTTCTCTCCATTTCATAAACCGGGTAGTGAGTGATTTTTTTCATACATGCTGAAGGCAGCATTTCACCTCGAAACACAACGCTGGCAGTTTACTTGCCTACCCGGATCGTGGAGAGCTGCCCCAGGATTCCAAAAACGCTCAGGAGCCACAAAACTACTGCAATAACCACGACTCCATTCAGAATCGACTTTATGGAACCCGCCATCGGAATGAATCTGTTTATCAGACCAAGGACGATTCCCACCACAATCAGGACCAGTATTACTTGAATTAAGGGCATTAGCTGACACACCTCCTATTGCTTGCAAAATGATTTAAACTTTCTCGCAAAACACCTGACGCAACTGCCGCCTAAAACCGTCCCATCAGTATCAGGACCAACAGAATCAGGAGCATCAGGCCAAACCCGCCACTGGGATAATAGCCCCACTGTCTGCTATGAGGCCAGGTGGGCAGCACACCCACCAGCAACAAAATAACCACGACTACCAGAATAGTTCCCAACATAAATCCTCCTTTATATCTGTGTACGTTCGTCTGACTAATTCACTCGATCTGGTGGCACGTTCAAAGACATGCCATAAAGGTAAGTGGCAACTAACGTGCCAGAGTGGAAATGTGATACGGCGTGTGCAATAGGCTGATTGTAAAGGGATTAACTGAACGCCGGGGGACTTATGAAGGATAAACCGCGCTGCTGACCCGCCATGTTTAACATTACTGCCATATATGACGGATCCGATTGGGGCGACTATGATAAATGCTTTGAAGTTTCTCCTTAGATCAGTCCAGGTTTTCTCGGCGTGCATCCGATTTTCTCGGCGGTTAACTGCCGTTTACAGGTTTAAATATTACTTGCCATCGGGTAGTTATCGCTTCAGTTTCGTATGACAACTCAACGCTTTCCTGCTCCGGACACACTCTTATCAAAACTTGGCAGCATCGCCTTGAAAAACGCGTTGCGGATCAGTTCCGCAATTATTTGCCAGGTGCTTGTTTCCGGGTTACCCACCGTACCGGAGATGTCCACCCTGGTGGCAACCTCCTGCTGCGTCCTGTTTTCAAGCAGCTGAGCTACCCCGCCGATCATCATCTCGTACATTCTGTGGGAGATGCCGCGCTCTTTATCCCTGCGCCCGTCGTACACCTTCATATCCTTGAAGAATGGCTTGAGATAACCGGTAATGGCATCGTCTTTGATGTGTATCTCCGTGACCATGGAAAAGACCCCGGCGGAAACGTCGAAATCCCCGTAGGCCCGCAGCAGATCGTTCATCGCCGTCAACTGGCTGTTTTCGATTTTAAGCATGAGATCGAAATCGGGCTTCCCCTTTTCCGGCCGGAAAGTCGCCGACGCAGTCGTGATGCCGCTTCCCATGAATTTCGCCTTCAGTTTCGCCTGGGCTGGCCCCTGGGAAAAATGATTGGAGAAGTTGCTCAGATGGAAATCGGTATCGGCCAGGAATACGCGGTACGGCTTGCTTGCAGCCTGATTCACCATGCCCAGGGTGCATCCCTTCAGGTTCAGGTTATCAGCGCGAAGCAGCAAGCCGGGCTTGTTGCTGATCTTCACCGCGGCCTTGCCAACCACGGCGGCACGCTCTTTTTCCGCGGCAGCGGTACGCTTTGAATGGATGTAGTCGATTTTCATGTCCTGAATCGTCAGGTTTTCCATGTGGGCAATTTTCACATTTGGCGCATACTCGGCGTCACCGGAGGCGTTGAGTACCCCGCCCTGTATTACGACGTTTGCGCGGGCAATCACCGGCTTGAAATATTCGACCGGGACCCTTTCCAGCTTGAAGCCGGCTTTTATGCCGGGATGCGGCTCAGCCAGAAAATTGGCGGCGCCACTGATGCTGCCGTGCCCGCTGCCGAAAATATCCGTTTCAAGATTGAACGAAGAGGGATAGACCCGGTCCGGCAGGCGCAGATTGCGGAGATTGATTGCCTTGAGGTTCAGGTGGCTCAGGACCAGGGGCCTTTTCGGATCCTGGTCGATATAGGTGATGCTGGCGTCGTTGATTTTCAGGATGTTGATTTTGAGCGGATAGATATCCTCCACCGCCTGCTGCCATCCGCGCTCTTTGAGAGAAACCTTGCTGGCCGCCTCACTGCTGAGCTGCAGCAGGTTGATGTTGATATTCGGCTTGTCCAGCATGAATTCGGCGACCAGCTTCCCCGAGAGGACCTCGCGCCACTGTATGCTGGCCTTTAATACCGGAAAATGGATTACGGGAGGAGCCGGATGGGCCTGCTGAAAAACGGTCAACCCTTTCAGGGTCAGTGACAACCCTATCAGCTGGACATGCAAGCCGGGAAGCTGAACCGAATACCCTTTCAGGTCCCGGTTCAACTTCTTTTCCATGGCGCTGCGCAGAGGCTCATCGAGAAAATACGATGCGCCGTACAGAACAAGGACAAGCGCGGCCGACATGCCGACACCCCAGCGAAACAGCTTCGATTTTTGCACTCTTTTTGCCCAGGAAGGCTTTTTCAAGCTCTCTAGCATGAGTTTCTTCACCTCTGCGTCATCATGTTACATAAGTAGTTCAAATCCGCATCCATACCTTCTCCCTGAGGGAGAAGGTGGCCGAAGGCCGGATGAGGGGGACAGCAGTGCCATGTATTGCAACATTCCCCCTCACCCTGACCCTCTCCCTCAGGGAGAGGGGACTGTTTATCAGCCTTTGAGGCGGATTAGAACGAACAGGAGATGTTAAAACAGCAGGGCCGGAATATTGGTCCGGAACCTGCTGTAATATGGTGGTCAATTGTAACTGCATCCAGTTCTGCCACGCATGCAGCCGGATTATCGGATTCTGCTGGAAGCTATTTCCTGAACTGGCTCTCCGGCTTGACGCCTTCGTTAAGTATGATCGCCTCAACTCTTCTGTTCTGCTGTTTGCCGTCAGCGGTATCATTGCTGGCCAGCGGGTACTTCTTGCCATAACCTATGGTGACGACCCGATCACCGGCAACGCCCAGTTTTTCAAGGGCGTTTTTAACCGATGCGGCGCGCTGTTCGGAAAGTCCCTGGTTGTAATCATCGCCGCCGACACTGTCGGTGTGCCCTTCCACCAGCAGATTCCGGTTCTGCTTTTTCTGGAGGAACTCGGCCAGTTTGCCCATGCTGCGCTGGGCGCTGACATTCAGATCGGACTTGCCGGTGGCAAACAGTACATCACCGATAGTCAGCACGATTCCCCGGTCGGTCAATTGACCCTGCAGATCCGTCAACTCCACCATCAGCAACACCAGTTCAGCTTTTGCCATTTCGGCATCTCTGGCCTGGGCCTCGGCCTGAAGCCTGGCACTTTCGGCCTCTCTGGCTCTTGCCTCAGCCTGCGCATTTGCCAACGCAGCCTCCTTGGCCCGGATATCGGCCAGAATCCTGGCCCGGTCGGCCTCGTTGGTCGCGGAAGCCAGTTGCTGCCTAGCATTCTCCAGCGCCGCGGCTTTTTGATCCAGGTCCTGCTGGAGCAGCTGTTTCTCCATCTGGCTTTTCAGCAGCTGTAACTCGGCCTTTTCCTTGCCCAGCCGGACGATCTCGTTGCCCGTGACCACACCTTCCGCCAGCGCTACCGAGGTCTGGGATTTACGCTCCGACATGTAGGCCAGACGGGAAATATCATCGTAAAAGAGTTTTTTCTCAGTGGAATCATACGCCCTGGACGGCTCTTGCGGATTGGGCGAATAGGCCTTCTTACTGACCTGTTCCGCATCCTTCAACGTTTTTTCCGCATCGAGAAGTGTTTTCAACGAGTACGACTCCACAATCGGGTTCCCTTTTGCCTGGGCATAGGCGCTGCGCGCCTGTTCCAGGCGGTCCCGGGCGATCTGTTCGCTGGGGTCAACCGTTCCGCACCCGGCCAGAACGGCTCCGAAGGAGATCGTAAGGCCCGCGGCTTTCAACTGACTTGAAATACGACTGAAATTCATATCAACTCCTTATCCTTAATGGTATTTGTGGTTATTTCACAGCCGGCATCTTCTTGATTTCCTCGCGCAAGGCCAGTATCGCCTCGCGCAGCTTGACAGCCTCCAGCTTGGCCTTTTCCGTCGGGGCCATGGCCCGTGCATAATCGGCGTCAACCATGGCTTCATCCACAAGTTTGCTGGCGGTGACCATATCCTTGGCCGCCACGGCCGATTTGGCGCCCTCCAGCTTGGCCTCGGCCGACTTGAGCGGGGTCGGGGCATAGACCTGGGCCTCAACCGCCTTGGCCGAGTTGATATTCTCTTCCAGCGCGGGGAAACGTGAGCTGACCGTATCCGTTGTGGCACAACCGGCTGCCATGCCTAAGCCCATTACAACCAGACCTGTTGCCACATATCGTGAAACCATGTTTCTCTTCATACATATTCCTCCTTGTCGATTGAGCTGCAAACCGTCAGTGCGAGCGACCGGTGCGGATGTTCCGTACCACCCCGCTGATTCTGATAATCTTATCTATCCGCAACTAGCATGCCGGAAACATCCGGCGGACACCTATGTATAAGAGCCTGATTTTACGTGGCATATCCCATATCAACGTGCGGGATGAACAGAATACCCTCAGGGGTATCCGTCATGTTTGGCATAACTGTCTTATTTGACGGGCGAGGTTGAGGCGAGAATGATCCGGTCGTCATCAACGGCCAGAACATTTGAGCTATGCTCGATCAGCTCGTAAAACTTTATAAATTTTTCAACATTAACAGCATGGCAGGTCTTCCTGCCGAAATAGGTGCCGCTCTGCTGAAAGACCTCGGTAACCACCTGATCGTCGTAGATGGCAAAATCAAAGGAACTGTTGATATCGCGACCACTCATGTTGCTGATGGCGGGAAGTTCATCGCGAAAGATAATACGGACTTCAATACCGTCATGTAATTGTGTCAGCAGAACCTTCTGCGCATCCGAATCAGCGAATTCTTCATGGTTCATGACAAAGATGCGGGTAATGGCCACCCCGCGTTCAAGCGCCCGCAGATTTGACTGGTAGTAGTTGACCAGCGCCCCGCGAGTGTGCCAACCATTGCTTATGGGATCAACGCTCTTCATCCGGCGAACAGCCAGGTCAGAGCATTTGGCGCCTTCCAGATAAAATTCCGTTTCGTCAAGCGGGATGAATCCCTGCTGCAACTGCACGATGGTTTTTTTTATTCCGGACAGCATAGCCTCCGCCTTGGTATGACATTCCGCATCACTGATCCGGGCTATGGCGAAAGTAACTTCGTGGGCCTGGTGATACTGGCCGATCAACTCGTTACGGGTTTTTTCCAGATCCTCGCGAATCAGATAAGTGGCCAGGGAAAGCAGGATGCCGATACCGAAGATACTGTAGGCAACCTCGGGTGAGTGCAGCACAAAATGGAAAAAGATGGCGAGGCCGGCACCGGCCAAAAATTCAATCAGCACCGCCATATTGTGAATATTCTGGTCAATTTTCATGTAGATCGTTCCTTGTAGTTCCGATTCCGGATCAGGGATGCACTCAAGGTGGCTAGGATTGAGACGATGAAGGTCCTCGCCCGGCTGTTGGGAGGGAATGACTTGATGGAACGATGACGAGCCAACGCCAGGGGCGCTTTGATCCGGAGATGGAAATCAGCCGCAGATTCGGCTTAATTGATAATCACGACGATAATATGAAACGCATCCGCAGTGCCGGGATAACCATCCTGCTCATGACGAATGCCCTTTTCCGTGTGACCGGCCGGCTTCGACGATCACGGTTTGGTAAAGTGACTCAAGCTCATTGCGAGTGTTGGCAACTATTTTTCCCTGAATCTCCGGCAGATAGATGCCTGCATAGATTGAATCGGCGGCGCTGAATTTCTCGCGCGCCGCTTCACGATCTCCGACGGACATCAGTCTGAGCCCTTCCACGATAGTGTTTTGAAACGTCTGGGCGTCCACATGGATACGCTGATGGTCGATCCTGATACCCTCAGGTCCTTTGATGACAGGATTGAAACCGAATGTCCTGGTCATAAATCTTTCGAGTGGCTGGAGAAAACCCTGATCCAGTTTCACTCTGCTGTTTTTAGTCGCCGGCACGCCCAGCATGGAACGACAGACACGATCCCAGCTAAAGTATAGATCCAGTGGCGACAGCAAAGAGCAAAAAAGAACTTTTATCGCTTCGCTCGGCCAGTCTGTTTCAACAGGTTTTTCATTAACCGAGAGAATGAAGCTACCCAAAGTTTTGATTTCCAAAATGGTGTCAGGTAAATGCATGGTATTCTCCGCAAGTTGAATATTGCAATTTTCAATATTTGCTCAAAATCGAAATAACATCTGATCGAGTTTATGATCAGCCATGAAGAAATAATGCGACGAACGTGCCAGAGATGATTCGTCGCCACCACCCGCTCAACATACTGATTTTGCGTATGAATATAATCGGACGTCGCACGGGATTGTGGAAAGCATTTAAATATGGCCGTCAGGTTTAACATTACCGCCAAATACTGCAGGATCTTTTTGCGGCAAACGTTGAATTAAACCTTAAACGGCAGTTAGCCACAGAGAACACAGAGTACTGACATCAATAAATCTATTTTCTTGAATCTCTTTTTGGGTGAATGGCCCTAATGCTGTAATAGGTTGAGTTTTCTCTGTGAACTCGCTTAGAAGCGCCTACTTTCGGCTGTGTCCTCTGTGGCAAATGCTTTTTTACTCCATAGCTGTTCAAAATAAAGGGACAAGCAATGAAGCCGGTCCCTTTATTTACTGGTGCCCCATAACCGACGCACTGATCAACAGCTTGACAGATCTGCTATTCGATACTCAGATCATGTACACATGCCCTGGTTTTCCGCGTTGTTTATTCGACGCTTGCCATAGACGGCCAGACAGAGCATACCGACGCCGAGCAGAGCCAGGGTGCCCGGTTCCGGAACCGGGTTCACGGCGGCAACAAAGTCAATCAGAAGGTCTTCGCTTTGTAACAGATCGACCAACATCCCACCGCCGCGGATCTGTGTGAAGTCCACACCCGTCCAGGCGGAGAACGGAATGATGATGTCAATCGGAAACGGATTGGAATAATCAGGAGCTGTCAGCGTGTAATTGTTGTTTACCGTGCCGTCGCCAAAGTTCAAGGTGATCTTCCCCGGCATATCATTGAACAGAATACGGATAGCGATGGCGCTGTTTATGCCGCCCTGGGTAAAATCGATTAATGGCATCGTGTAATCTATAGTGTTGTTGCTGTTGCCGTCCCAGATCAAGCGTGAGAAGCCGGAAGTGCCGGCCTGCATGCTGTCAGCCATGACGCTCGGATAGGCGCTGTTATTGATATTGACGGAATGCGAACCGCCAAATTCACCGGTCTTGGTGACCTCAACATAGCGCGAACCGCCCATTGCGGAAGCCCCCAGTCCGCTGACAAATGTAGCTGAAGTACCTGCGGTAGTCTGCGTAAGTGATTGTCCGCCCACCGGATCGTCAAAATGATCGATATACATCGTGGCAAACGCGGCGCACGGGGCCAGAATCGACATCAGGCTTACTGCCAGGAGTTTATTCATTATGCTTTTTTTCATCTGATCTCTCCTTTTTCTAGTTCTACAGCTATTGAAAACAATACAACCCGACACCCGGACATCCCACTTTAAGGTTTTCACCTCCTTTTAAATGTCGATAGAGATCATTACAAAATCCTGTTTGTGTTGTTCCGCGCATTCGCAGCTGCGACTGTTTTTCGAACAGATGGAATCAACACTATTCATAGAAGGTTGTCCGCAACTAACATGCCGGACAAAACTTACCGTGAAAGTCAGTACAAGCATCTGATAATATTGGGGCTGTGGAAAGAAGGTTCAGATTATTAAATTAAATCCGCATAAGTATTCCGTCGCATACAACATATCTGCAATATTTGCCGGTATACGTTAAGGTCATGTAATACAGATCACGGGCCTGAGATCTGCTGAAGATCGTTGGGATTGAGGGTCGAATTTGATACAGGATAATTCGGGAAGGCAAGCACGGGCCATGCTTGAAAAATAATGCAGAGACAAACTCTTGAACCTGTCTATAAACGGCAGTTAACCGCCGATAAAAACGGATTCACGCCGAGAAAACCAGGTCTTACATCAAAATAGTTGATTACCTTATGGGTTAAATCAGTATTTTGTTCACGTTTTTGATTTCTCGCTTAGAAGCGCCTACTTCTGGAGGCGTGTATCGCTTTGGAGCGCCTACTTTTGGCGGCGTTTATCGGCGGTTAACAGCTTTTTCCGGGTTGAAAGGCTTGCAGGTTCTATCGTTTACTGACGGACGATGCCGTATTTCCGCATCCGGGCGCGAAGTGTGCTGGGGTTCAGTCCCAGGAGCACTGCGGCCCCTTTTTCTCCCTCGATGCGCCAGCCTGTTTTCTGGAGCACCTGAAGGATGTGGTCGTGTTCCAGATCCACGAGCGGCTTGACCTCGCCATTGCCCGATTGTTCCGGCTTGCGGAGCGTATCGAAGCGGTCCAGCACCTGCAATGCGTTCCCCTGGCTGATGATAACCGCCCGTTCGATGACGCTTTCCAATTCCCGCACGTTGCCGGGCCAGTGGTAATCCTGAAAAACGCTCATGGTGTTTTTCGAGACCGACTCGATCTTCTTGCCGATTTTTTTATTGAATTTGTCAACGAAATGATTGACGAGGACCGGGATGTCTTCGATGCGCTGCCTGAGCGGCGGCATTGTGATCGGGAAAACATTGAGCCGGTAGAACAGGTCTTCCCGGAACTTGCCGTCGCGAATCTCTTCCTCCAGATTGCGGTTGGTGGCCGCGATGATCCGTACATCGACCTTGATGGTGCGGGGATTTCCGAGCCGTTCAAACTCGCCGTCCTGGATGACGCGCAGCAGCTTGGATTGCAGCGCCATCGGCAACTCGCCGATTTCGTCGAGAAAGATCGTGCCGCCGTCGGCCAGCTCGAAACGCCCCAGCTGCCGGGCATCGGATCCGGTGAACGCCCCCCTTTCCCGCCCGAACAGTTCGCTCTCAATCAGGTTGGCCGGCAGCGCCGTGCAGTTGACCGTAATCAATGGCCGGCTTTTACGGGCGCTGCTGCTGTGGATGGCGCGCGCCACAACGCCCTTGCCGGTGCCGGTTTCACCCAGCAGAAGAACGGTTGCGTTCATCGGGGCCACCTGCTCGACCCGCAGGAATACCTGCGAGAGAGCATTGCTTTGGCCGATGACCTCGCCGAAGTTGTACTCCCGGGCGACCTCATGCTGCAGGTACATGTTCTCGGCCTCCAGCCGGTTCTGAAGCTGTTTTATTTCGGTAAGCGCATCCTGAAGCGAACCTTCCGTCTTCAAGTGTCCATCTATTTCCCGTGTAAGCTGTGCATTCGCCTTGACAAGAGCCCCGGTCCGTTCCTGTACGGTTTGTTCCAGCTCCTTGTTGTAATTATCTAGTTTCTTGTACAGTAACCGCATTTCCAGCATGTTGTGGATACGCAGCCTGACTTCGGCCAGATCGAACGGCTTGCTGATGAAATCTCTTACGCCGGCCCGCAGGGCACGCAGCTTATGGCCCGGCTGGGCGGTAATCACCAGGACCGGAAGATAGTCGTCGGAATCGTCGGCCTTGAGGCCTCCCATCACCTGAAATCCGTCCATGACCGGCATCTGCAGGTCCAGCAGGATCAGGTCATAGTTGTTTTTCTTATGCAGCGCGCAAACCTCCACCGGATTCAACGTGGAGGAAACGCTGGTGTAGCCGCCATCAAGCAGCAACTGCTCAAGCAGGGCGACATTGGTCAACTGATCGTCAACGATCAGGATGCTGGCGTTAAGAATTTCTGACTCACTAATCAGCATATTTTTCCCTTTTAGTTGTTTCCGCTTTTGCATGTTCCAGTGTCATGTCCAGCGTATCCATGAACTCGTTGACTTTGATCGGCTTGGTGAGATAACGGAAGAAGCCCGCCTCCAGCCCTTTGGCAATATCGCCGGGAACGGCGTTGGCGCTGAGCGCAATCACAGGAATGTGCGCCGTTGCCGGGTCTTCGGATAGTATTTTCAGCGCATCCAGTCCGCTGATTCCCGGCAGATTGATGTCCATCAGTATCACATCCGGCAGGGATGCAAGCGCAATCTCTATGCCGATGGTGGCGTTCCTGGCGCTCAGAAAACGGATATCGGACCGGCGCGCAATCAGATCTTCCACCAGCATCAGATTTGCCGGATTGTCCTCGATGTAGAGCAGGCTATGCGCCAGTTCGCCGCCCAGGGCCTGCGGGCGCTCTTCCCCGGTGAATTCGGCTTCGCTAACGGAACTTTGCAGTTCGGTAGTCCGGTTGATTTCGAACCAGAACAGACTTCCTTCCCCGACTGTGCTTTCCACGCCGATCACGCCCCCCATCAATTCAACCAGCCGTTTGCACACCACCAGTCCGATGCCGGTGCCCTGTTCAGGCCCGGCATTTTGACCGAGACGATTGAACGGCTGGAAAAGCTGCGCCAACTGTTCCGGAGTCAGGCCTTCACCGGTGTCCCGGACGCTGATGCGAACCGAATCCGGTCCACACATCGTACATTTGACGGTAACTGTTCCGTTGGCCTTATTGTATTTGATCGCATTGGAAAGAAGATTGATCAGAACCTGCTTTATCCGTGTACGGTCGGCAAAGACGGAATAGGGAGTTCTGAAGTGGATAAAGTCCACGCTGATACCGCGCTCCTGGGCCTGCGGTTCAACCATCACTTCGCATTCCAGCATTACCTCGGACAGAAGCACCGGCTCCAGCGACAGCGACAGTTTGCCGGACTCGATCAGCGCGAGGTCCAGGATGCCGTTGATCAGTTCCAGCAGGTACCACCCGGCCTTGAGAATCTGGTCAATGCCTCTCATCTGGGACGGTGACGGCTCCGGCTTGCCCGATTCCAGCAGTTGCGCAAAACCGAGGATCGCGCCCAGCGGCGTACGCAGCTCATGGCTCATGCTGGAAAGAAAATCCGATTTGGCACGGTTGGCATTTTCCGCCACGCGTGTGGCCCGCTCCAGCTCCAGGTTCTTATCCAGCAGAGCCTGGTCAAGCGCTGCCCGTTCGGCTTCGATCCGCTTGCGTGCCGTGTTGTCGGTGCCGATCAGCAGATAGCCGATGATCGCGGTTTGGGCATCCCGCAGCGCCGTGACCGATACTACCGCCGGGAAACGGCTGCCGTCCTTGCGGATATAGGTCAGCTCATAGATATCCTCAATGCCGCGGGAAGCCTTGAAAACCAGGGTCTCGAATCCGGGAGCGATGGGGGTGCCAAGCTCGATGCTCAATTTTTCAGAGCGAGCGATGACTTCCCGCGGATCGGAAATATCGGCCGGCGTGATCTTGTTCATCACTTCGGCGGCTGTGTAGCCCAGCATGCGCTCTGCGCCGACGTTGAAGATCTGGATGACACCCTTTGCGTCGGTGGCGATACTGGAAAAGTTGGCGCTGTTGAAAATCGCGTTCTGCAGCGCCCCCGCCTTCAGCAGCGCCTCTTCCGCATTCTTGCGCTCGGTGATATCTTCCATGGCCACCAGGATAATGTGTGAGCCGATATTTTTCCTGAAGATCTGGCGGGCATTAAGCAGAATAAACCTGCGGCCGACACCGGGAAAAACATGCTCCACTTCATAACCGTTGAATACTGAATCATGGGGCAGGATCTCTTCAAACAGCACCCGCAACTTGGGAATATCCCATTGCCGGTTACCCAGGTCATAGATGAATTTACCGATGGTTTCCTCGGGCGTCACCATGAAGGTCTCGTAGAAGCTGTGGTTGACGGAAAGTATCTTCAGCTCGGAATCCAGCACCACCAGCGGCTTGTGCACGGTTTCCACGATGTTCTCGGCATATTCCCGGGCATCACGGATTTCCGTTTCCAAACGCTTGGCAACCGTACCGTCAACGATTGAGCAGAGGATGTGTCCGGCTTTGCTTTCAAGAGTGTCAATCATCACGCTCTGAAGCAGGCCATGGATCACGGCGCCGTCTTTTCCGGTCAGCCTGATTTCACATTTTTGCATGCCCTGCCCATGCAAAACAGCTTCGAGATGCCCGGAGAAAAGCTCCCTCCCGTCAGCATCGGCAATATGGCCGGAAAAGGACTTGCCGGTCAGCAGACTCCGCTCAATTCCCAGCAGTTGCGCGCCGGTAAGATTTACATCCTGAATCACTCCAGAAGCATCAAAGGTGAAATAGCCGACCGGTGCAAAATCATACAGCTCGGCGTACTTGTTCCGCGACAGCTCAAGCGCCTCCTGTGCTTGCCGCAGTTCATCGTTTTGCAGTTCCAGCTCTATCTGCTGAATCTCAAGCTCTTCCTGGACACGGCGCAGCTCCGTATTCTGCACCTCCAGTTCAATCTGGTATGCCTCAAGTTCATGGCTCAGTTTTCGTTGCTCTTTCTCGGTCCGGGGCGGATGCAGTTTCACAGGCTTTGCCGGAATGCTCCCGTCATTTTCGATTCCCATTGTGGACCCTTTTGTTGTACCGGATTTTGTAAAAATACTCAGCGTGTCCGGTTTGGTCTTTGCATTTAGCCTCCCCTCCCTTGC
>Ga0209212_1002436_pt1 | contig 26430 bp, 29 predicted proteins | sample RifGroC2_FD_183996 | JGI IMG/M metagenome (GOLD analysis project Ga0209212, IMG submission 183996) | Groundwater microbial communities from Rifle, Colorado, USA - Groundwater C2 (SPAdes) (version 2) | ecosystem: Environmental > Aquatic > Deep subsurface > Groundwater | place: Rifle, Colorado... | reverse complement strand
AAAAATTTTAACCTTTTCCTGACTTGTTTATAGATCGCATTTAATTTACACACAATTTACTTTGTCTTTTATTTTCATTTACCGGCTACATTCTCGGACAGCCTGTTCAATTACAGAAGGGAAGCGAAGAGTTAAAGAAAGTAGAAACCAGGAACAAAAAATTTCAGGAAGAAATTGCCATATTAAAAAAAATTAAGTGTGAATATCGAATGATGAAGGTTTGACCCTGCTCCACTATAAGCAAATAAAATGCAAAATATAGATAGATGGTTGAAAATATATGTAATGCGCAGTTTCTTTCTCGGTGCAATTTTAGCATCTGGCTGTGCAACCTATAAGACCCCAGTTTCGCAGAAACCGATCTGGGAGGATACATCGGCTATATTAAGAAATATACAGGGGAAGCCCCAAAACCTCTCGTTACAGCAAATACGTGAAGCTATCATTTCCAACAGTTCCAGGCTTACCACCTTTCGTGCAAACATAGCAATGGCCCTTACTGCTCCAGACCTCAACGGTCCTATCCGATGTAAAGGAGTGGTATTGTACCAAAGCCCCGATAGTTTACGGGTAATGGGTTCCAAGCTAGCCACAACCGTGTTTGATATGTCTTCCAGTAGTAACAAATTCTGGGTATATGTTCCCATGGAAAATAGGGTCTATACCGGCACATGCAACACCCCCCACAAGATCGAGGCGCTCGGTATCAACGTTTTCCCCGGAGATATGGCAAGTCTGTTCAATTACAGAAGCATTTTAGAAGGAAAAAAATCCATGCTGGAAACCTGGCCTGCTTACTGGCTGGTTCACTTGCTTGAAATGGGAAAGGATGCTGTAAATCTTAAAGGGAATCTTTTAATTGACAGGATAAATGCTGATGTATTTCGATGTGAATTGTTTAATTCTGACGGGTTGGTAAGGTTACAGGCGGTATTTACAAATTACTCAAACCAAACAGGATGCAGAATACCTCAAAGAATTGATGTTCGCTGGCCTGTTTATAACACAATCCTTAGCATAACCTTTTCTAACATCATAATAAATAACGTACTCAACCCAAAAATGTTTACGCTCACAATACCCGAAGGCGCACAAACGATTAACATAGACTAAATTCCGCTGTCATCTTCTGCCTCCATGATCTTTCCAACCCGACGTGCGTGCCTTCCGCCTTCAAAAGGCGTCTCCATCCACAACTTAACCTTTTGCTCTAAAAGCTCTTCCTCTACTACATCAGCGCCAATGCACAGCACATTGGAATCATTGTGTCTTCGACTCATCTCCACTGTATAAAGATTATGGCACACCGCAGCCCTGACACCTTTTACCTTGTTGGCTATCAGAGACATACCAATACCTGTGCCACAGATCAAAATCCCTCTATCGCACTCCCCCGACCCAACAGCTTTTGCCGCTTTCAATCCATAATCGGGATAATCTACCGACTCGGTGCTAGTCGAGGTGCCAAAATCCTTAACAGTATGTTTCATTTGGGCTAACATGACTATTACACGCTTTTTAAAATCATATCCTCTGTGATCTGATGCTAATGCTATATTCATTTATTATTGTATTCCATAAAAAACCTTTTCGAAATTATATTACACTTTTACAAAACTATTTTCAAGACAACTCCTTATACTAACCTCAGAAATAATGCCTCTACGAATAATCTCAACTGTTCCATCCTTTAACTTTACTATGGTGGAAGGGGAGCGATATCGTGTCGAACCACCATCGAGGACAATATGAATCTTCCCTTTAAGATCCATCAACACCTGTTGGGCATCTGTGGCTGGGGGGTGTCCGGAAATATTTGCGCTTGTAGTAACAACAGGCACTTTTGCAGCATGGATTAAATCTCTGGCCACTTCATTGTCAGGAAGCCGTATACTGACATCCGAACCATCTTTTAAAGGGAAAATGATAGCTAGCGCCCCTGGCCAGAAAGAATCCATTAATATCTTTGCAGTATCAGAAAAGCGATCAACATATTTTTTCACATCTTCGGGATCGGCAATCATCAAGGTGAGCCTTTTTTCTTCAGGCCTTTTCTTCACTTCAAAGATGCTCGCAATGGCTTTCGCGTTGTCTCTATGTGCACCAAGCCCATACACTGTTTCAGTGGGAAAGGCTACTAGCTCACCTGCTCTTAAAGCCTGAGCAGCCCTTTCAATATATTCACAGTAAAATGCTTGTTCCCTTAGATTAAGTAACAACGTTTTCATAACAGTTATTCGCTAACAATTTCAAGTATAATCAACATAGTCTAAGCTCTACATATCAATATTTCAACATCTTTTATACCTTGACAATAAATTACTAAATTTGGTACAGTTTGCAGCATGAAATTCAAAATACGTCAAATACCTTATTTACTCACATTTTTGGGCATTTTTTCTGCCTTCATTCCAGACAACAGCACCCCACTACTTGCCCTTGAAAACATCATGGATATAAATGAAATTACACCCGGTATGAAAGGATACGGTAAAACCGTGTTCACAGGTGATCGAATTGAGATATTTAATGTCGAGGTGCTGGGCATACTAAAAAACTGGGAAGCAAAGAGCAACATGATCCTAATCAAGATGTCGGGTGGCACCTTAGAAAATTCAGGCATTATCGCCGGAATGAGCGGCAGCCCTGTTTATATTAATAATCGTCTAATCGGCGCAGTTGCTTACGGATGGAGTTTTGCAAAAGAAGCTATTGCAGGCGTTACCCCAATTAACGAAATGAAAGATACCCTGCTCAACATACAGACTCAAAAAAGCGGCACTTCACTGACGTCAAATGAGTGGGAACTACCGTCTTCTTCACAAAACGAGACAGAATCAACCTCGCAGGTAACTTCATTAATGCCGCAAGAAGCAATAAATCAGGGGTTGAATAATATAAGGCTCACACCAATTCTATCACCATTAATAGTATCTGGCGTTGACAGCAGAGTCTTGCAAAAAATGCAGACGCTCTTCAATACTTACGGATTGTATCCATTGCAAGGAGGAAGCTATCTTTCTCCAGCAAATCCGCTCTTGGAAAAAGAGACACGTATCTCTGAAAACACCAAACTTGTTCCAGGCGCTTCTATTGCAGCTATATTAATTAAGGGGGACCTTAGTGCAGCCGTAGTTGGTACGGTTACTTACAAAGATGGAGATACTGTCCTTGCCTTCGGACATCCATTTTTACAAACAGGAAATGCAGACCTCCCCATGGCATCAGCTTACGTTTATGCTATTCTTTCTAGCTTATCCAATTCCGTAAAAATGGCTTCTCCCTTAGAAATAGTAGGTCGAATAAATCAGGATAGAAGGTCTGGAATTGCCGGCACCCTTGGAGAATCCTCTCACATGGTACCATGCCAGATTGAAGTTGAAGGTACACAAAAGCTCAAATACAATTTCGAGGTAGTTGACAACAAACTTTTAACACCCAGCCTTGTACTGATGGCGGCACACAGCGCCGTATTATCAACAGAAAAAATGTTAGGAGAAAAATCTGTAAACATAAAACTTTCTGCCCAAATCGAAGGATATGAGAAACCAGTTGTAATCGAAAATGTTTTTTATGAACTTGACCAATCGTGGTTCTCGCTTAATCACATAATACAACCATTCGCTATGATTGTGAACAACCAATTTCAAAAAGTACGTATGAAACAAATTGATCTTAAAATCAAGGTATTAGACATGCGTCAAACGGCGTATATCGAGGCAATTAAGGTAAACAAAAAACAAGTCAGACCCGGGGATACACTACAAGTAGACGTACGCCTTAAACCATTCGCAGGAGAAAGTTTTTACCAAACAGTATTGATGCAAATACCCGAAGATGTCCTTCCTGGAAGCGTGCTGAATGTTACTGCCTGTGATGCCATTTATGGTCAGGCATTGAATATGGGCAGGTCTGCCGGAAAATATCTGCCAACAAATTTTGAACAGCTTTTACACTATATTGAAAACATGGAAAGGAACAACAATCTCATGATACGCATACTATTACAAAAAAGAGGACTCACATACAAGGGAGAAGGTTTTCCATCGCTTCCAACCTCTATGCTTTCCATCATGAGCTTTTCCAATCAAAGCGGAATAGGACCTCTTTTTGATGAAGTAATATCACGCATCCCAACCACCTATGTGCTGAGTGGAAATCAAACTATCCCAATATCGGTTAAATGAAATAAAAGGAATACTTATGAAAGGCTTTCTATCGTTAAAAACATTCACATTGCTTACCTTTATATTCCTGTCTTCGCATGCTAATGGCACAACGACTAACATGTGGACACAATCTACAGAATCTGATTTCAGTAAGGGCATTACACAAAATGTATCTGTCCACAGCAATGGCGAAATACGTCTTTCTCCCAAAACAGAAGCCATTTCAGGAATCAAAGGTGCCTTTGTCTGGTCAATAACTGCAGATTTACAAAACAAGGTATTCGTTGGCACAGGCGACCCTGGAACCGTTTATTTTATAAAGAATGATTCAGAGGCAGTAGAGATCTTCAAATCACCAGAACTATATATCCAGAGTATCACCACTGATAAACATGGGAATTTATATGCAGGCACAGCACCCAGAGGCATCATATACAAAATAGACAACAAGGGCGAGGCTGCTGTGTTTTGCAGTCTACCAGTGCCATATATATGGGACATGGCAGTTGACGATGATTCAAATCTCTTTGCCGCAACGGGAAACGAAGGCATTCTTTTCAAGATATCTCCCGATGGCGTACCATCTGTTTTTTTTGATTCTCCCGAAACTAACTTATTAGATATTTTACTCGATAAACACAACAGCGTTTATGTCGGAACAGAGCCTAACGGTTTGGTATATAAGATCTCACCCTCTGGACAGCCAGAGGTGCTTTACGACGCAATTGAAGGAGAAATTCATACTCTTGCAATGGATTCGCTTGGTAATATTTATGCTGGAACGGCATCAGGCGCACAGGCGCAAGTGCCTGTAGCTTCAACTGCCCAGCCTATCGTCCAGACCGGAGTCGTCACACCGCTATTTAAAGATGAGAAAGCATGGGATTTGAATCTTCCCCAGGAATTGCCAATGGCGCAGCCCGCGCCCATGCAGTCGCAAAAGCCCGCAGCAAAGGATACTGAGATACCGCCAAAAGCAACAGGTTTTCCAACTGCGCCAAATTATGTCTATAAAATTACCAAAGATGGAGCCATTCAGAAAATATTTGAAATCAGCCAGGCATTTATCCTTGGCGTATCTATGGACACGCTGAATAACCTTTATGTAGTCACTGGCAACAACCCCGGCGTTTATAAAATCTGCGCGGACCAAACCTCAACCAGCCTGTTAAACATTGAAGAAACACAGGTACTTTGCTGTTTAAACACGAACAATAACGAATTATATGTTGGCACTGGCAATTTTGGAAAGGTTTATAAAATCATGCCGTCTTTTGTTGAAGAAGGCGTCTTCGCATCCAAAGTACTTGATACAACCTCACTTTCTAATTGGGGATGTATTTACTGGGAAGACTTACAGCCAGAAGGCACTAAAATTACGCTGTCCACCCGTTCAGGAAACTGCGAAAAACCTGATCATACATGGAGTGGCTGGTCAACCTCCTGCACATCATCAGGAGAAAAAATAACAAGCGCTCCCGCTCGTTTTATACAGTACAAAGCAAAATTACAAACAACAAATGCCGATATTACCCCTGCATTAAAAACCGTCTCGTTATCTTATCTTCCAAAAAATCAACCTCCAAAGATTGTCAATTTTACAATAGACAAAGAGCCTTCTACCGCATCACAAAAGACTCCAGAACCAAAGACGAATGGCAAGGCGGAACCAAAACTCCAAATATCTGCCAGCCTAAAACCGCATCACCAAATAGCGCAAAAAAATATCCAATGGGAGGCGGAAGACCCAAACAATGACACACTGCAATTGATAATTTATTATAAGGGAACAGATGAAAATGCATGGAAGATCATGGATAAGAACACACAAAAGAAGGGTGCTTTTACATGGGATACACTGCGCCTGCCTGATGGAAAATATCAAATCAAACTGATTGCAAGCGATGAACCCGATAATCCCCCCGAGACCGCTCTCGGCGCAGAAAGCATAATACAACCTGTTGTAATTGATAATTCAAGACCAATCATCAGTCCCGTAAATACTGCAATGGGTACAGGCGGCAGGTGCGTAATCTCAGGCACGGTAAAGGATGAATACAGTAATATTATAAAGGTTCAATATACCCTTGATGGACAGGAATGGACCTCTGCCTATCCTGTGGACGGACTATTTGACAGCCCGGAGGAATCCTTTCAAATCACCACCAAACCACTCTCGCCTGGCGATTATACCGCAATCGTCAATACATTTGACAGTGAGGGGAATATTGGTATAGAAAAGGTACTGTTTGAGGTAAAATAAACAAACTGAAGATTCCATTTGACAGCGTAAGTAAAATAGATAAAAAATATTACAAAACAATTGCGGTGAATTATAAATGGTACGGGGCGTGGCTCAGTTTGGCTAGAGCGCGACGTTCGGGACGTCGAGGTCGGAGGTTCAAATCCTCTCGCCCCGACCAATTTGAATAAAGTTGTTTTTCAACTGCACCACCTAATTTTAAATCACTAATGAAATTTGACCAACTGGTAAAAAGACTAAAGATTCTAAAAGATAAAGGTTATATTAAAAACGCTTAATTTAACAAAGCGAATTACATATAAAAACTTCTCTTATACATTTCTTTAAATAAATTTAGTTTGAACTTTCTCTCCGAAGAACTTAAGAACCCATCAAAAGGAGATTATCTTTGTTTTCCAAATTCAGCTTCTGGCATTATCTGTTACTCCTCATACCAATTACCGTTATTGCTAATAATTACCACTTCCATGCAATTATCACCTTTATCCTTGCATCGGCAGTTTTAGTACCTCTTGCACACTTTTTAGGCGAGGCTACTGAGGTATTATCCAAGAAAACAGGCGACCACTTTTCTGGCATCATCAACGCCACCTTTGGCAACGCCGCAGAATTGGTTATTGCCATCCTTGCAATCAGAAGCGGTTTGGTAGACATCGTGAAATATTCACTGATTGGCTCAATAATTGGCAATATCCTCCTCATCCTTGGGTTGAGTATATTTGTTGGAGGCATTAAATTTGGGGGACTGAAACTTAACTCAAGCATCACCAGTACGACAATAATCCACCTCTCCATGGCTGCAATGTGTTTTGCAGTACCCTCTATTTTTGTAAAAGAAAATACCCTCTTATCCCTTAATAAATACAGCATCTGCATCGCAATTGTTCTGCTAATGGTCTATTTTGTGGGGATGTTTTACACCATTATAAACCGGGAAGATAAAGAAGCAACGCGGGTCATCCGAGAGGAAATTGAATCTACTGCGCCTGACTGGAGTATGACAAAAAGCCTTACTGTACTGATCTTGGCAACCATAGGGCTTGTTTTTATCTCTGAAATTTTGGTGCATCAGATAGTACCACTCGTTGAATCCACTCATATTCCACCAGCCTTTGTGGGTTTAATTATACTGCCACTGGTCGGCAACGTGGCTGAACATTCTGTAGCTATTGGCTGCGCCATGAAGAACAAGATTAATCTGAGTCTTGCTATCGCCGCCGAAAGCAGTACGCAAATTGCACTCTTTGTATCGCCCATCTGCGTCCTTATTGCCGGGCTTTTTGGTCAAAATTTCAATTTGATATTTAACAAAATCGAATTGATTACACTAGGCATGTCCATTGGCGGAACATGGCTTGTCGTCCATGACAACAAGAGTAATTGGTGGGAGGGGTTTTCGCTGTTGTCTTTCTACCTCATTATTGCCATTGCCGCATATTTTTTATAAGATATAAGCCATGTACCTTATCAAAATCACCACTCTGTGAAAGGGGATAAAGACATTGAGTTATCTCCAAAACAAAAATGTAATCCGCTGGTTGGGCATAGCAAGTTTTATATATGCGATCATATGTCTTCATGGTTGCGCCCAATTACAGACCAAAGAAAGTACCCTTTCCCCCCCTCATAAAAAATATACGGTAACCATGCCTGCGAATGGATGGGAACCGATTAAATTAGATAAAGGGGATTTAGCATTATGGCATAAACAACATCATGCCATGATTGCCTTCATTTCCACCAATGTAGACGATAAAGAGGTTTCGCTTGAGATGTTAAATAGCCAGCTTTTTATTGGCATAAAAGGAAAGGAAATATTATTGAATGAATCAACGACTGTTGATAATCAAAATGCAATACATACAATGTTGGCAGGTGAAATGGATAATTGCAAATTGAAGATTGATTCCTATGTCATCAGGGCAGGAAATTATATTTATGATTTGGTATACTGGGCGCCGTCAGATTCATTTGATTATGTGAAGGGTGATTTTGAGAATATGGTGCGATCTTTCAAATTCACACAGTAATATTGATGGGTCTGACACGCTTGACCCATGCTACTATACTTTTGAGCAACCGAGATGACTTTAGCCATGAGCATAACCTAGCGGTTATGCTTACTAGTTTGAAACGACTGAACATGAACGTAGCGATCTAACTTTGTATAACAACCCGTTTATTAAAGAATATCAAGAATCTCATTATGAATATTTTATTATCCATTGATGTCGTAGCTAAAAAGTCCATACTTTTAATTGGACAGGCAACCATATTGGCAATTAAAGGTTTTTTGGGAATTTTTGTACCTCCATTTAATTTGAGATTGGCGCTCCGGGAAATGGACAACTTCGGCACAGGCTCACTCCTGCTCGTCGACATCATAGCGTTATTCACAGGAATGGTAATGGCGCTTCAAACAATCTATGGTTTACGTATGTACGGCGCTGAGATGTATGTAGGCAGTGTTGTTTCCCTTTCGCTTGTGAGGGAGTTAGGCCCGGTCCTGTCGTCTATCATGGTAGGCGCAAGGGTAGGGTCTGGTATTGCAGCGGAAATTGGTTCAATGCAGGTAACAGAGCAGATTGACGCCATGAGGGCGCTTGGGGCAAGCCCTATTAAAAAACTGGTAACCCCAAAGATATTTGCAGCCATGATTACATTGCCCCTCCTTACTGTCACTGCAGATATTATTGGCATTTTTGGCGGAATGATAATTGCATTGTTTGAGCTTGAGATAGACCGCACTTTTTATATTAATTCCGTCTTGACGACTATTACAATTTCTGATTTATTGAGCGGTATTGGAAAGACTGTATTTTTCGGATTGCTCATAGCTGTGCTTGGTTGTTTTTTTGGGTTAAGAACTACAGGAGGAACAACAGGTGTGGGGCGTTCTACAACAATTACCGTCGTAACCACATCTATCTTAATCCTGATTTCTGATTTTTTTCTGACAAAATTATTTTTAATCATTTTCTAGTTATTTTTAAGACACCAAGACACGAAGACATAAAAAAGAATATGAAGTTTGAGCCACTTTCCAAAAGAGAAGAGGATATAGCAAAAATAATTGTTGATGCAGCATGCTGTGTACATAAGGAATTGGGACATGGTTTACTTGAAAAAGTGTATGAAATTTCTTTTTGTCATGAGCTTACCAAAAGAGGTCTTCTTTATCAAAGACAGATAGATGTTCCTATTGTTTATGATGGTGTAACCTTTGATGAGGGTCTAAGATTAGATGTATTAGTTGAGAATCTTATCATTTGCGAACTCAAAGCAATGAATAATATGAATCCAATTTGGGAAACCCCAAGTGTTAAGCCATTTGAAACTAACTAGACGTTTAGGAATTTCAAAGTTGAGATTCTTCGTCGTTTCACTTCTCAGAATGACACTGTTAGTCATTCTGAGCGCAAGCGAAGAATCTAATTTAATGTTCAGGAATTTCAATCATGCATAGTTTCCCCTCTAGAAAGAGGGGATAAAGGGGTGTGTAAATATGCTGTAACACACCCCCGGCCCCTCTTTTTAGAGGGGAGATTTAAAGTCGCTGCCGAAGGCCGCCTAATTAAAGGTAGCTGTTATCAGATAATTTGGTAAGCTGTTGATATTTAATAATTTCTCTGTGTGTGTGCTCTGTGGTTAGGTTTCGACAATACTTAACAAAGTAATGGTGTGGATCAACCGCCTGTGTTAAGAATGGAGAGGTGAAATGCCCAGATTGTGCGTCTCACGGATTAGTAGGTTGGCGATAGGTATGGTATTAATCGTGCTTGGCGTAACCCAGCCGTTGTGGGTGGAGATCAATGCCGACGGGGAAGGGTGGTACAGCAGTTGGCAATTACGGAAGGCCATTACCATAGACGCCACCAAGGTCAGCAGCGGCCCCCACACCAACTTCCCCGTTCTCGTCAACCTCAGCTCCGACTCCAGCCTGGCGTCCCGCGCCCAGGCCGATGGAGACGACATCCTCTTCACCTCCTCTGACGGCACTACCAAGCTGAGCCACGAGATTGAGAAATACGGTAGCAGCACAGGAGAGCTGGTCGCCTGGGTGAAGGTCCCCAGCCTCTCCTCAGCCTCCAACACCGTCCTCTACATGTACTACAGCGACGCCTCCGTCGCCAGCCAGCAGAATGCCACGGCGGTGTGGGACTCTAACTACACAGCCGTCTGGCACCTGAAGGAAACCCCCGCTGGAACTAGTGGAGAGATCACGGACAGTACCTCGAATGCCAAAAACGGTACCGGTGGGACTCGCATACCGCTCGCTGCGACCGGGAAGATCGGTGGGAGCCTCGAATTTGATGGGATTCCGGATGGGCCCGCTAAGTATGTCTCCATTCCGAGCACCTTTGATATTGCGAGCTTCCCGTTCACGATTGAGGCATGGGTCAATCCTGATGACTACGGTGATTATGGTGCCATTTTCGGAAAACGGGATTCTGCGGCCGCCGGAGACATGAGGGTTGATCTTGGACTCAATCTTACAAGCGGCGCTGTGTATACATACGACGGCACCGCCCAACGAATTTCTACTTTCAGTCCTACAGTAGGCACCTGGACGCACCTGGTCTTCGTTGCTCGGAGCACCGGAAGCGATGTGTACCTCAACGGCGCCTTTAAAGAAACTATTACAGCGGTTACGTTGGGTACAGACGCCACCGCAGCCGTCTCGATCGGAATTACCCAGAATGGCGGCGATGACAGTTATGACGGCCGCATTGACGAGCTCCGCATCTCCAACTCTCAGCGTGCTGCTTGGCTGGATAGCCACCGAGTACAACAACCAGGGCACGCCTACCACGTTCTATGCAGTGGGGGCAGCCACATCCTCACCAGCTAATTTCTTTCAATTATTTGAGTAATTCGTGAAGTAACGTGTAAGGATGGGTGAAGCGAATGAGCACACAACGATTATGTTGAAAATAGATGGGTATGCATGAGCGGGTCAGGGGTTGCGGGATTTCGGGATTGTAGCAAAGTAGGTTGGGTGAAACGAAGTGCACCCAACTCCTCCCCCTGTCCCCCTCACAGAGGGGGATAAAGGGGGAGGTGATGGGTTCGCTTTGCTTCACCCATCCTACATGACTTTAGTGATTCTACAGGCTCATAAAGTGAATTTAAAAAGTCCCATCCCTGGAATGGATTCATTGGTGTGTAAAAAAATGTGGATTCTTTGTCTGGTAAAACCATTGATAAATTTTACATCGAAAGATAGTATGAGGTTCTTCTGGAAATTGAGTGGAAACATGCTGCGGTAAAAATTCCTCCCCCTCGATGGTGGAGGCCAGGTGGGTAATGTAGGGGCAGGTTTGAAACCTGCCCCTACGCTCCCTTTGTCCCTCCCATCAAGGGAGGGATTATCTTTAATTCATGTAGTTGCCGAAGGTAGCCTAATTTAACGTACAGGAATTTCAAAGTTGAGATTCTTCGTTGTTTCACTTCTCAGAATGACACTGTTAGTCATTCTGAGTGCAAGCGAAGAATTTAATTAAAAAACGTCTATGTTTTCTCATTAATTTCAATGAGAAATATGTCAAAGATGGTATTAAAAGAATCATTCTGTAATTTTTTTGTGTCTTCGTGCCTTAGTGGCTGATGGATATGTATTTAAATGTCTAAGATAATTATTGAATTTAAAGATGTGTATAAATCCTTCAATGGACTTATTGTTCACAATGGTATAAACCTGTCCATACTGGAAGGTGAAATTATATCCCTGCTTGGAGGTAGTGGGTCTGGAAAGAGCGTCCTTCTAAAAGAATTAATTGGACTTATGAAGCCCGATATGGGCAATATTATAGTCATGGATACGAATGTAACACAGTTGAGGGAAGATGATCTGATTAAATTGCGAGAACATGTTGGCATGTTATTTCAAGGATCTGCTCTTTTTGATTCACTCACCGTATTTGAAAATGTCGCCTATCCACTACGTGAACATCTCAAATTGACGGAGGAGGAAATTAAAGAACGTGTAGCCGAAAAACTAAAACTTGTAGGACTAAGCGGTATCGAAACCAAAATGCCTGCCGAGTTAAGCGGCGGGATGAAAAAGCGTGTCGGTCTGGCCAGGGCAATTGCCACTGAACCAGATATCATCCTTTATGACGAACCCACAACAGGATTAGACCCGATAACTGCACAGCGCATCAATGAGCTAATTATTGAATTACGAAGGAAATTAGGAATCACCACAATTGTCGTGACACATGACCTGCATTGTGTAAAAACTGTTTCTGACCGTATTGCCATGCTTTACGATGGAAAAATTCTTACGGTTGGAACGTGGGAACAACTTGCAACATCAGGTCTTCAGGCCGTAAAGGATTTCATCAGTGGTAATATCTGTTTGTAAAAGGAGTCTATATGACAAAGGAACAAATAGCTGAATTACGGGCTGGAATCTTTACGATGATAACGCTGATAGGCTTTGGCGCTATGGTATTTATTCTTGGCTCACAGAAAGGATATTTTAAACCTCAGATTACATTAAAAACAAAATTTATGAATGTATACGGATTGCAGGTAGGCGCTCCGGTGCGGTTTATGGGTGTGGGGATAGGGCAGGTAAAAGATATTATTTTGCCAAAAGAATTGCCCTGTGCTGGAATTGAGGTATTACTCCAGGTTGATAAATCAGTTCAGAAGAATATAACCCGGGATTCCATAGCAACTATCAAGTGGCTGAGCTATGTAACGGCGGATTCTTATGTGGAAATCACCACCGGGGCATGCCGTGAACCCGTGGTAGAGGATGGCGATTCGATAAAATGCGCTGACCCAATTAATTACACTGCGATCATTGAGAGTGGTATTGATACAGTTGAATCTTTTTCAAAAGTCTTTAAAAAGCTGGAAGAGAGCAGTTTTCTCGAATCTTTAAGCAATGTTTCTGCGTCGCTTAACGAAAGTGTAAAAAACTTCCAAAAGAGCGAAGGACTGCTCCACTCGCTGATTTATGATCCTAAGGGAAAACAACTACTGGAGAATCTGACTGCAACCTCTGAATCTCTTAAAAAGATTACGGCAGAAGTTGAAAAAGGAGAAGGTACAATTGGCGCTTTAATAGCAGATCCCACCCTGTACGACAACTTAAAAAAACTCCTTGGAGGCGCCGAACGCAGCCGCATACTGCGTAGTTTGATTCGAAAAAGTATTGAGAAAGGGAAAGAATAACACCAAGAGTTGGATACTAAAAGAATTTTTCCTGTGCTATTACTTAATAGCGGTTAAGACTGCTAAAGAATGATATTAACCCCACGGTGTCCGCCATTGCATTTTTGGGCATCATTCAGTCAACTGTCACTGTGTAGTTATACAAAAATTTCAACTTTGTACCACAAAAATACATGCACAATTATGGAACATTTATCGGGAGGGGATTGACGCTTAACTCATTAGAATTTAACAACCTAATTTATAAACAATTAACTTACAATATAAAATCTACAACGAATTTATTAGGTGATTATTTTCTATGGGCTATATCAGGCAATCTTTTTATATCTTATTCTGCTGATGTTCGCGATCTTTAGCACAATCGCTGACTTTGCCCTTGATGAGGCCGATAGTGTGGGGGATGACAGGAAGAACAACGGCCAGGTTTTCTGCAACACCCTTGGGGCTGCCAGGAAGGTTGATAATGAGTGTTTGTTTATAGATCCCGGCAACAGCCCTGGAACCCATAGCCCTGGGGGTATGTTTTATCCCCTCCATTCGCATGGCTTCAGCAAATCCAGGTAATTCCTTTTCTATAACTGCCCGCGTTGCCTCTGGGGTAACATCTCTTGGTCCAACTCCAGTACCTCCCGTTGTAACAACAAGGTCGGCTTTTTCAGAGAATTCAAAGAGTTTTTTTATAATAAGCTCCTTTTCGTCAGGAATAACTTCATAGTTCGTGATGGTAGCATCAATTTCCTTAAGCATTTTACGGATGACCTCACCGCTTTTATCCTCACGTTCACCCCTTGAACCCTTATCGCTTAATGTTAATATAGCCGCCCGAATCATACCTTCACCGCCGTATCCTTTTCGAGTATTGTAATTTCATCACCTGCCTTAATAGTACCACCTGCAAGAATTTCAGCAAAAATACCCTCCCGGGGCATAATACAATCTCCAGCCTTATAATATATAGCACAACGGTCGTGACATAATTTACCAATTTGAGTTACTTTAATGATTATACCCTCACCGATTTTTAAAACTGTTCCAACGGGAAGTGATTTTAGTTCGATGCCTTCCGTTACTATATTTTCCCCAAAGTCACCGTCTTCGATGTCTAATCCCTTTTTGCGCATAATGTCAGCGCTTTCTCTGGCCAGCAAGCTGACCTGACGATGCCATTTCCCTGCATGGGCATCTCCTTCCAGGCCAAAATGTTCAATCAATTTACAAATGCCAATATCCCGTTTTTGGGTGCCCTTTTTTTCACTTATACAGACAGCAACAACATTTCCCATTGTTTGTCTCGAAACAGATATACCTTAAATAAATATATAAACTCATTTGAAAACCCAAATTACACTGAAGTTTAGCATGGTATGTTTATAGTGTCAAGCATGAAGCATATATCAAATTGGCTATAAATTACTTGTTTTTTTATAGTAATATGATTAGAATTGATGCTCTTTAAAAGAGAATTATTGAACTAATAATAAACAACAGAAAGGTAAATTTACATGACCAGTGAGCATACAGATTTAGCAGTTATAAACCGGGCAAAAGAAGACAATGTGAAACTTGTTCAATTACAATTTACTGATATTAACGGAAACATTAAGGCTGTTACTATTCCTGTAGAAAAATTTCCTGAATCCATAGAAAAGGGAATCTGGTTTGATGGTTCGTCAATTGAGGGTTTTACAAGAATTTGCGAAAGCGATATGTATTTAAAGCCCGATACGAATACTTATGCATTGCTTCCCTGGGAAACAGAGGAGCCAACTGCCAGGCTCTTTTGTGATGTCCACATGCCTGATGGTTCCCCTTTTGAGGGGGACCCACGATATATTTTGAAAAGGGCAATTAAAAATGCCAGAGAAATGAATTTTGAGTACAATGTGGGGCCTGAATTGGAATTTTTCCTATTCAAGCCCAAAGGCGATGGACAGGTAGCGCCTACACCACACGATGTGGGAAGTTATTTCGACTTCTCGCCAAGAGACCTTGCGGGAAACGTAAGAAGGGATATAATTTTCACGCTGGAGAAGATGGGGCTTAACGTTGAGATGAGTCATCATGAAGTCGCTCCCGGACAGCATGAGATAGATTTCAAATATGCCGAGGCACTAAAGACAGCGGAAAATGCATTAACTTTTAAACAAGTAGTAAAGTCAATTGCACATAAACACGATTTATACGGCACCTTTATGCCTAAACCTATCTTCGGCGTGTGTGGCAGCGGAATGCATTGCCATCAAAGCTTTTTTGATATCAGAACACGCAAAAATATCTTCTTTGATGAAAAAGATGAATATAAGCTCAGCAAGATAGCCAGACAATTTATCGCAGGACAATTACAGCATGTACGCGCTATGAGCGCCATTCTATCTCCAACAGTAAATTCATACAAAAGACTGGTGCCAGGATATGAGGCGCCTGTGTATATATGCTGGGGACAAAAGAATCGCTCCGCACTAATACGTATTCCAAGATACTCACCTGGAAGGGAACAGGCAACCAGAGCGGAATTGAGATGCCCGGATCCTAGTAATAATCCATATCTTGCACTTGCAGTCATGCTGGAAGCAGGACTCGATGGCCTTAGAAAAGGAAGTACACCACCTGATCCCGTAGAAGAGAATGTCTATGAATTCAACAAGGATGAATTAGCCTATAGAAACATTGCTACCCTGCCCGGGTCTTTAGGTGAGGCAATAGATGAATTAAAGAAAAGCAAATTAATGGAATCAACATTAGGTTCACACACTTACCAGGTGTATATACATTCAAAAATGGCTGAATGGGATGAATATAGAATACAGGTAACTGAATGGGAACATAAAAAATATTTTGAAACAACCTAACTGAACAGAAAATATATATAATAAGCTTAATTTTGTTAAGGAGTAAAGTATGGAAATAGGTAATATTTTTCGACACCTATTAGTGCATAATGAGGCGTTTGTAAAAAGCACGGATGCAACGAAGTTTCTTGCTTACGCAACGCGCCAAAATCCTTATATTACTCTTGTGACATGCGCAGATTCCAGGGTACAGGGTAACATCTTAGGAATAGACATCTTCAATAAGGTATTTCTTATCAGAAATGCAGGAAACCAGGTTGCAATTAACAGGGGATCTATCGAATATTCAATCCTTGTTCTGAAAACCCCAGTAATGCTTGTTCTGGGACATACAGACTGCGGCGCTGTCAAGTTTGCTACTCACGCCTGTATAACACAATCAAAAGAAATTGTTAACTTAGCAAAATCTTTTGATAGACTCATGCAGACTGATTATTCATCAATAAGCAGGGAAGTAAAAAGTGAAATGCTTCCCTTAACTATTCCAATCGAGAGGGGTATCCCATATCTAAGTAAGCTTGGAAGTGAAAATAAAGAACTTGCCTACTTAAGTCAAATTAACGTGGACTACCAAATAGAAAAAAGTTTAAAATATTATGGCGGCCTTGTCAAAGAAAACAAATTAACAATTATTGGCGGAATTTATGACTTTGTTGGGGCTTACTCAAAAGAATTGGGGAGAATTTTGATTACAAATATCAATGGTATTACAGATACGAATGGTCTTCAGGAAAATGCCAAAGCCATTATTAAAAGGATTCCTAATTATGACGAGTCCAGCGAGGAATATAAAACTGTTTGTAAATTGATTGAAGAAAAGGTGACTCGTATTTAGAATTACTCAAATGAATATTAATTGTACCACAAATGAAAATCATTGTAATGTAACTTTTGCGGAAAGTGAATGTTCAGACGGGATGTGTTGTTTTACATCTGTTATTCCGGCAAATAATGGTCATATCAGTTTTTTTAAGTCCCTCTGTAAAGATGGAACAGGCGCACACTATATTAAATTATTGGCAACCAGTGAAGGACACAAAGACGAATTATATGATTCATGCAAATTCCTGAATTTTATGATTTCAAAGAACTCTATAAATTCGGGTTTGGAAATGGATTTACGCTGCAGTGTTTACAAATCACGTCCCAGTCAATGTATAGGATATCCAGACAGGGCAGGAGAGTCTTTATATCAGAGGATCAGCGGACCTTGTATTTTTAATGAATATGCTGCACCTGACACATATAGTAAACTTGTATACAAAAGGGTGTGGCAAGCCTTTTATGCAATTCTCGACCGGGTAGATGTGATACGGAATATATTTCCCAATGAGGATACTAACATTGCAAGAGATTTAGTATTAAAAGCAAAGGGCGTTCATCTCGCCACAATATCTGTGGGAACAGAGGAGCAAGACTATATCCTGATTCCTTTACCGAGGCAGACACAAAATATTCTGTATTTGTCGGAAAAACATCAACCAATTACCACCATAAGACAGGCGTGTCATAGATGGAAGGAAAAGATACAAAAGAATCTTCAAAATCATTATGGAGCAGAATGGGAAACTCGGCTTAAAAATGCCATAGAAACGGAGGAAAAAGATGCTGGTAAAAGATATAATGAAGACACAACTGGTAACATTGAATGCTGACTCGAAGCTCGGCTTTGCCAATGATATTATGTATCTGGGGCGAATAAGGCATTTACCCGTTGTGAAAGGAGAAAATATAGTAGTAGGCATCTTAACACAAAGGGACCTCTATCGCGCATCGCTGACTTCCATTCTTACGAACTGGAAGGAAAATAAAGAATTTCTGGATTCCATTAAAGTCTCAGATGTAATGACAAAAAATGTAGCCACAATTAATCCGGATGCAACGATTGAGGAATCAGCGCAGGTCATGATTGACAAAAAGATAGGGGCGCTGCCTGTAGTAAAAGATAAGAATAAGCTAGTCGGCCTGATTACCGAGACTGATGTTTTACAATATTTTGTGGATGAGAATAAAAAAAAGAAATACAGTTTTTAGTATATAAAGGAGTATCTCATGTGTGATGTTGGCGGTCATATAAGTAGCGACATGATAACATGGCAATGTGCATGCTGTGGCGCTGCGATAAAGGATTCGGATAACACAAACGATGGACTTTGTGACCTTGGAATATGTTTATCCTGTCGTAATAACCCTGATGATTGGATAAACTTCGTTAGAGAAGAATGGGAAGAAGGTATCTGCGCGGATTGCATATCACCGTGCGGTCTTAAACGATAATTTTTAATTAGTATAAGGTAATAAAGTGTTTTCAAGGCGTATGTTCATTAAAGGTGCCTGTGGTTGCCTACTTGGCACTATGTCTGTTGGAAGTTATAGCTATCTTTTAGAACCCCGTTGGGTAGAAATAAAAAACGTCACTATAAAAATCAATGCCCTCCCGAAACAATTCGAGGGAATGACGATTGCCCAGATGTCGGACATTCATCATTCTCAATATGTTACCAAAGAATTTGTCCGAAAGTGCGTTCGGAAAGTAAACACCTTATCTCCTGACATTATTGCATTAACGGGAGACTATGTTTATTGTTCTCAGAATTTCCTCCCTTCTGTTACTGAAGAGTTAGCAGAACTAAAGGCGAAAGAAGGGGTTTTTGCTGTATTAGGAAACCACGACCAGAAAGACTCTGCTTTCGATGCATTATCTAAAAAAGGCATTCATCTATTGATTAACGAACATATTCCTCTTTATAGGAAAAAAGATTATCTTTTCATCGCAGGAGTAGATGATTTATGTCAAGGAAACCTGGATTTAGAAAGAACCTTGCGTGGTATGAATGATAAACCGAAGATTTTATTATGCCACAACCCGGATGCAATCGAGACGATTAGGAATACAGATGTTGACTTTGTAATGGCAGGCCATACCCATGGCGGGCAGGTAAATTTACCACTTTATGGTCCTCCTGTTGTTTACTCCAAATTTGGCAATCGCTATGCTGCAGGATTATTTTATGAAGGAAAGACAACTATGTATGTAAACAAGGGTATCGGAGTCTCCGTTTTCCCGGTAAGATTTTTTGCACGTCCAGAAATTACGTTATTTACATTAAGAAACAGCTGTCAATTCATTTAGCATATTCACAAAATAGCGTGTATTTATAAAAAGATCCTTTAATATCCATTTTTCATTATAGAAAACTGGGCCTTTGTGTCTCTGTGGTATGAACTTTAATACGTCATACTTTTGCATTGTTTCTTTTAAACAAAAGACGTAACACAAAAATCGTAACGACAAACGAAAGCGTGAACCCATTTGCCAGCACAATGATGGGGTTTTTCAAATGCATCCCATATGCCAGCCACAAACTGCCACCTACCAGTAAGAGTGCCAGCATTAGCGGTGAAACGTCTTTTAGTTCTCTGGTTTTTATGCCGCGTACAATTTGTGGTATAAACCCAACCGTAGTGCAAATAGCGGCAATCGTTCCCATTATAGACCACATCATAATTCTTTCCCCAAAAATTCATTTCTGATTTAATTGGATATAAATAATTTACACGATATGATAACATAATCTTTTAAAGATTTCATTTCTCAAATCATTCTTTTTTATTTGTGCATATTCGTGTAAATTCGTGGCTAAATCTCTATTATGGATAGGTAATAAATGGGAATTCTGGAAATTGTTTTATTTTCGATTTCGCTCATTATCATGATCGTGGGTATGGCAGGCATTATCGTGCCTATAATACCCAGTATCCCGCTTGTATGGCTTGGCGCATTCATCTATGCCATATTTACCCATTTTGAGAAGGTCACATGGATGGTATTGTTGATATTTGCCATCCTCACCATTTTTTCCATTGTGCTTGAAAACATAGGAAATGTTTACGGAGCAAAGAAGTTTGGCGCTACAAGATGGGGAATCATCGGCTCAATTGCAGGCACAGGTATTGGCTTTTACATGGGTGGTCCCATAGGTCTGATATTAGGGCCTATTGTAGGTACAGTTATCTTTGAACTTATTGGCGGGAAGGGTTTCAGGGGCGCATTGAAGTCAGGATTGGGTAATTTTGTGGGCTTCTTAGGCGGCTCAGTTGTAAAAATAATTGTTGGACTGACCATGATTTCTATTTTTGTATGGAAGGTATTTAGATAGTTTGGGGCTAGAAAAAAGTTTAATTTAAGTCCTTATATTTATTTTACGCAAGTAAACGATTTCGACTTTGGATTCTCTCTTTAATTGGTTTTCCATTTTATATTGCTTCACACTGCTGATATGGAAAACATTTGTAAATGTTTCATCAAGACTTCAAATTTGATTGTTTTTAAACAATGATAACAAAATCATAAATAGGACTTGGCTTCCCATAAAAAATATCAGTCCTGTAAATTACTCCGGTTTCTGCACCTTCCCATGCCCCTTCGTCTTCCAATCCTTGTCATAAATCGTAATATAATCATCCTTGATAATTACATGCTTTTTTACCTTTCCCTGATTATCATAAACATCAATTACCTGACGTTCTGCCTGATTATCTTCCACAGGTGGTAAGGATGCACAACCAGCAAGCAAAATACAAATGCATATTGTGATTATTTTCTTCACTTTCATGTAATGCTTCCAGTTTAAAATTAATCAGTCAACCAACATCTCTTTGATCGTAGCCTTGATTTCCGCGATGGTATCGTTAGTTACACGACCTAGTTTTCTGATAAGCCTCCTCCTATCCACAGTCCTTATCTGATCAAGTACTATCCAACCTGTTTTCTTCTGAAAAGGTGTTTTTACTCTGGTTGGATAATTGTGGGATTTAGTTGCCATGGGAACGATGATGATTGTCTGGATGTTTCTATTCATTTCATCCGGAGAGATTGCCAGGCAGGGTCTTGTTTTCTTAATCTCGGAACCGATTGTCGGATCGAGATTGATGAGATAGATATCGTATTGCTTTATTTCCATTCCCAATTTTCTGCAACAAAGTCTGTGGTGTCGTCAATTAACAGCGCATCATCTTTTTTCTCGTGCATTAACCTGAAGGCATCATTCCATCCTTCTCTGGCGCTGGTTTTTACGGGTTTAATGATTATTTTTTCTTTTTCAACTTTCAAATCAACCTCGTTTCCAATATTACATTGCTTAAGCACCGCCATGTGTATCCTTATGCCTTTTGAATTTCCAATTGATACAAGTTTTGCCTTCATAACCCGCCTCCATTTTTGTATGTAATTACATCTAAAACACAACCTTCATTTTAATATTTTGACTCCATTCTTTTGGTAACATGTTCAGGCTTTGAATTACCCATGCTATGCCTTAACCATAGTCTTTGTACTTCATTCAAGCCCAAGTTATTCTTGCTTAAAATGCATTTAGACGCTGATTTACGCAGGGTTTCGCTGATTTTACAGAAAGCAGAGACGCATTGCAATGCGTCTCTACATCAGACGCTACATTACCTTTTCGGTGAAATCTTTATATGTGTGTGAATATTTGTTTTATCGTGTTTATCAGCGTTCATCTGTGTCCTATTACTGTCAATATTATATTTCATTCTTATCTCTTCTATTTTATCCCTCAGCTCAGCCGCACGTTCAAATTCCAGCGACTCTGCGGCATTGAGCATTTCTCCCTCCAGTTCATTAATAAACTCCTGGGTAATGTATTCTTCTTCGCTTTCGGCAACGGTTTCGTAAACGATCTTGTGTGACGAAACCTCTTCTGCAATACCCTTCTTGATCTCTTTTTGTATGGTTTTTGGGGTGATATTGTGCTTTTTATTATACGCTATTTGAATCTCCCGACGGCGATCGGTTTCGTCTATTGCCCGTTTCATGGAGTTTGTTATCTCGTCCGCATACAAGATAACTTCGGCATTTACATTCCTTGCAGTTCTGCCAATGGTTTGTATCAACGAAGTTTCAGAGCGCAGGAATCCTTCCTTGTCTGCATCTAAAATAGCTACGAGAGATACCTCAGGCAAATCAAGCCCTTCTCTAAGCAAGTTAACACCCACCAGGACATCGAATTTTCCCATCCGCAAATCTCTTAATATAGCAACCCTTTCTATGGCATTTATTTCAGAATGTATATACATGCCTTTTAGACCCTCTTCCTTGATATATTCACTGAGGTCTTCCGCAAGCTTCTTCGTTAGTGTAGTTACCAGCACACGTTCCTTTTTCTGTGCACGTTTTTTAATCTGTTTCAATAAATCCTTGACCTGTGTCTTTGCGGGTTTCACGTGTATTATCGGATCCACAAGACCCGTAGGGCGAATAATCTGCTCTGCAATCCGTCCTTTGCATTTCTTTAACTCGTAAGCACCGGGCGTTGCCGAAACAAACAGGATTTGATCAATCCTTGATTCCCACTCGTCAAATCTTAAAGGACGATTGTCAAGCGCAGATGGCAAACGAAACCCGTACGCAACAAGGGTTTCCTTGCGCGCCCGGTCTCCATGATACATACCGGCAATTTGCGGAATAGAAACATGAGACTCATCAACAATAAGAAAGAAATCTTTGGGAAAATATTCAAAAAGTGAGTATGGCGGCTCCCCGGGCGCACGGCCGCTGAGATGCCTCGAATAGTTTTCTATGCCATGGCAATACCCAACCTCAAGGATCATTTCCATGTCATAACGTGTCCGCGCCTCCAATCTCTGTGCTTCCAGAAATTTTTCTTTTGAACGCAATTCTTTAAGACGATCATTCAATTCATATTCGATGGATTTAACCACCCCTTCGATCTTACCTTCAGGCATTACAAAATGTTTTGCTGGATAGATTGATATCTCGTTCACTTCCTGAAGAGAATTTCCAGTTGTTGGATTAATTACAGAAAGCCTGTCTATTTCGTCCCCAAATAATTCTATACGATAAGCAATCTCCTCATAGGCAGGGAATACCTCCACAACGTCCCCTCGTACCCGCAACGAACCGCGAACAAAATTTATATCATTCCGCTCATATTGGATACTAACGAATTTCCTTAAAAGTTTATTGCGTTCTATAGCATCCCCCTTGCAGAGACGGACATACATGTCCTGATAGTCGGCAGGAGAACCCAGCCCATATATACAGGAGACGCTGGCGACAATGATAACATTTTTCCTTGACATAAGGTTACTCGTAGCGGCTAAGCGAAGCCTGTCTATTTCCTGATTAATCGTAGCCTCTTTCTCGATGTAGATATCACGTTGTGGGATGTATGCCTCGGGTTGATAGTAGTCATAATAGCTGACAAAGTATCCCACGGCATTTTCTGGGAAAAAACTCTTAAATTCGCTATAAAGCTGGGCAGCAAGGGTTTTGTTGTGGGACATAACCAGCGTTGGTTTTCCCAGCGCGGCAATTACATTTGCCATAGTAAAGGTCTTGCCGGAGCCTGTAACGCCCAATAGGGTTTGGTAATTGATATTTTTCTTGTAACCCTCAACCAGTTGTTGTATTGCTTGTGGTTGATCGCCCTGCGGCGTAAAGGAGGAAATTAACTTGAAAACAGACATATTCTATACTGGTTAACCACAGATTTTCACAGAATTACACCGAATTAAAAACATTTTTTAGGGGTGGGTAACAAAAAAACCCCAATTGTTACTCTGTGCACAACCTTCCGAATTATACATTATTCTCCGTGCTTTTCCGTGTTATTCCGTGGCAAATACTCACTCTTTATAATACCGTGAGGATTTATATCTTGAAAGGAATTCATCAATAAAGACCTTAACCGTAGATGCAATTGGCACAGCCAGTAATAGTCCTAAAAATCCCAACAGTTGACTGCAGATCAGGATAGAAAGTATTACCATGGCAGGACTCAAGCCCAATCCCTTCCCCATGATCCGTGGCGTTATCACAGTCCCTTCGAGTATCTGTCCGATACCAAAAGTTATGAGAATATACACTATATGCCTGAGATCGTGAAATTGAAAGAGCGAAAGCGCAGAAGCCAGGACAATTCCAGTTCCCGTGCCAACATATGGAATCAGATTACCAAAACCCCCTATGAAGCCTATAAGGAATGCTAAGGGAATACCCGCAATCGTCAGGCCAATGCTGTAAATGAGAGAAAGGATAAGACAGATGATAAGCTGACCTCGGAGAAAATACCGTAGATTATTATTTACTTTAGATAAGAGACTTATTGCCTGTTCTCTTTTCGATAAAGGAAAAATGTTTTTTATATTCTGGGCAATAATATTAAAGCCCAAAAGCAAGTAAACAGAAACAACGCTAAAGATGATGAAATTTACAATAATGCCAACAAAACCGAATGTACTATAAAATATGTTTTTTATGATGTTCAGAAAGAAGCCAATAACCTGTGGCATATATTTCTTGAATCCCCCTGTTATTTCTACTAAACGCTTTTTTTGCAATCGGGATTTTTTCTCGGCATCCGTCTTCTTAGAAGAAACTTCCTGTTTGCTTTGTTCTTTTACATTTGCTCCATTCTCCAAAATTGTATCTGAAAGTTTAGTTTTTCCCTGATCACTTTTAATGGCAGGTTCGATATTTTCTATTATTAGCAATTCAACTGATTTAGCTAAGTCTATTTGACCGTATTTTCCAATCCATGTTTCAACTACAGTCTCATATTTAGGATACTGCTCCCTAATCATGCTGCCCACTTGATAAATTCCTTTGGTAGTCTTTGGAATCGCATACGTCAAAAATCCAGCTGTAGTTAGCAGAACAGCAATAATAATAAAGACAATCCCAAACCCACGGTGTATATGCTTGCGCGTAAATGGCCAACATCTACGCTCAAAGAAATCAACTACAGGATCAAAAATATAAGCGATGATAAATGCCAAAAGCAGGGAGATAAACGTTCCTCTCAGGAAATAACACAACGCAAAAAAAACAATAATAGAACCCCCGATTAGAAGCACACGTACCCATAAGTTTTCTAATATCTTTTGCCGTTCTTTTTCCATAAATCCTATTCTTGTTTATTAAGACTTACATTAACCGTATCTGAACCAAACTTTATATAATCCCTTATAGCCTCTATGATAGAATCCCCAATACCTTTTACGTTAGACATTTCGTCTATGTATTTAAAATTGCCATGTTTTTCACGATAAGCCACAATCGCCTTTGCCTTTGACTCTCCTAACTTTGGTAACAATACCAATTCATACCATGGGGCGCTATTTATGTCCAACTTAACTTTTATATCTTCAGGATTAAGGCAACTCACGATCTCCGTTTCCGGCAGCCACCAGTGGTAATTCATTCCTATTTTTATTATAATACCAATTAACAATGTCGTACTTAAAAAGAAGATAACAATAAGCTGTTTTCTTGTGGGGAAGGAATTGCTGGATGGTTTTTGGGACATTTGCATAATATCTGTTTAAGAGGGAAAACGATACAGATTTAAGGTAAATGGTATGTTGAAACTGTTCGGGTGTCAAGGGAATTATTTTATCAAAAACTAAAAATGTGGCTTTAAAACAATAACTTAATATAATTGGTATATAAGAATCGCAAGAACTTTTCCATTATCTTAATACAATACGTCCCTTGTGATAATGAAAGAAAAAAATGAACATATCCTCAAAACATAAAACTATCGCCTCAATTGTAACACCGCTAGGTGAAGGTGGCATTGGAAAGATTATTGTGTCTGGCAAAGACCTGACTTTTGATATTAAGCTTGTATAGGTAACAGCTATTGGACAATGTTTTGGCAGGACAAATGCCAAGATGACTAAAACGCAGACAATAGGAATTTGGGTAAAAATTTAAATGTGGGTTCAAATGTTTTAACTATAGTAACGGCAATAAATAACTTGACATAATATAATTGAAAATGCTATTCTTTGTTACATGAAACCACGAACAATAACAAACAAAAATATTACCCGTGAAGTTTTATTAATGATGGCAGATAAAATTGAGGGGGCATGGATTGGAGTAAGAATAGCTGGATTATTACTCATA
>Ga0209212_1002433_pt1 | contig 26459 bp, 21 predicted proteins | sample RifGroC2_FD_183996 | JGI IMG/M metagenome (GOLD analysis project Ga0209212, IMG submission 183996) | Groundwater microbial communities from Rifle, Colorado, USA - Groundwater C2 (SPAdes) (version 2) | ecosystem: Environmental > Aquatic > Deep subsurface > Groundwater | place: Rifle, Colorado... | reverse complement strand
CGCAAGATGGCCTTGAGATCGCCTTGCTCCAGACGGTCCCGGCTGGCTAATGGCCCCAGAACCGAGAGACGGAACAGGGCGTGTGGGTGAATCAGCTTCATGATGGTCTCCTTTTGGTGAAATGCCACCGATTAAAGACCATAACGTTGCGGAATAACATTCGCTAAAGTGTGTGGGGTGCAAAAAAGTCCGCCAATGCCGGATCCCTCTTTGGCATGGGGAAACGCATCATGGGACGGAAACTCCATCCTCATGAAGTAGGCGCATGACCGTCGACAGGGGGCGCAGGGACAGACAGGCCCTCCAAAACTCGAAGAATCCGTCATGTCTCCCCATGCAAGGGAGGTGGAGGCGAAGATGGAGGGAGAAGTTCAGGAAGCAGCTGTTGCTGCTGAAGCTCCGCCACCAGCGCGTAATCGTTGCGCGGGTAGCCAGGCTTCCGTTGGAGGCGTGGGTGCGGCTGATTGAGTTGCCGGCAAGAAGGAGCAGGAATACGACCTGCCGCACCTCCCAGAGATACCAGCTACGTGGTGGAATGCACTCCGGCAGTACAGAGCATGTGCAACGGCACTCGGGGCAATAGAAGCGCAGTATGGGGATGGGGTTAAGGCTCGGCTGATCCAAGTCCTTGCCAGCAGGCTTACGGGTGTAGCATCCGTGGCACCAGATGCCGACATGGCGACAGGCAGGTTGCGGACACCTCTCGGGGCGATAAGACTGCGGGGCTTTACGTAAGGTATCCAGATGCTGAAGGAGGGAGAAAATCCCGGAAAGAATAACGGCCATGCCTGACTCCTTTACCAACGTGATCGGGCAGAAGCCGTCTCGCGATACTAAAGGATAATGGGCAATATTACAGGCAAATTGTACCGGGCTGGTTTGGGGAGAGTTTCAAACGACACACTGACCGTACGAGGGACGATCGGGTTTGTTTCCTATGGCAGAGGGAAGGACGTAACAACAGCTGACCCTGGATTGCGAGATTTACGTGGAATAGTTCTTTTCACCCGCTATGACAGTTTCTGCATTGTGAATAACTTAAAAAGTGGTGATGGAGCATGGCTGATTGCCTAGGAGACGACCAAGCAGGAGGCGATGGGTAGAGTAGAGAGCAGGTTCAGACTCGTATGATCAGGCTATGCGTTCCCGTCACTTTCGTTAGACGAGGATACCTCTTCTTACAGTCTTCCCCAGCCCTCCCTCATCAAACCGTGCATGCAGTTTTCCCGCACACGGCTTTCCGATGTTCTTCACTACAAGGCATGCGCTCTCGCCCATCCTGATGATGTCGGCACTTTGTACAGTCCGTATTTTTCATACAGGATACTGGTTTTATACAAGACGTAACCTTCTCCACGGTTCCTGATCTTATGCCGCTTTCGCAGGTGGGTCCGCAGCCGTTCTTCAACATGACCCTTGACGTGGGCCAATGCCTTGCTGCAATTGCGGTAATGAAAGTAACCGACCCAGCCTCTTACAGTGGTATTTACTTCTCTCACAACTAGGTTCAGGGGTTTCCCTGTCCTATAGCGCGTTGTAAGTTCAGTTACTCGATCTTTGATAACTCGCTGAGATTTCATCGAAGGCTGAACCATGGAATAATGCTTCCCTGTTTTCATGCTCTTCGCCATACAAATGGTGAAACCAAGGAAGTCGAACTTATCTTTGAAGGCGTTGACGGTTTTGGTCTTCGTCTCGTTTAAGGTAAGTCCCAACCGCTCCAGTACATGCCGCAGAGTTGCCATGGCTTTGCCCGTTTTCGTTCTCCGGCAAAGTATGACAATATCGTCCGCATAGCGCACGATACGGGCGCCCAGCCGTTGTTGCAGGTTTCCCCGCTCCCATATCCTGTCCAGAATGTGCAGGTAGAGATTCGATAGCAACGGTGAAATCACGCCGCCCTGAGGTGTTCCCTGGCTGTTACCCTTGCCGCCACCGATGTTCCTCTTCGTTCCATCCTTGTCCACTTCCATGATCGGTGCTTTGAGCCACATCTGGATAAGGTGGAGGATCGCTCCATCACAGATGCGTTCGGCGACCACCGCCATCAAATTGGAGTGTGGAATGGTGTCGAAGTATTTGGAAATATCGGCATCGATGACTTCGGTGTAGCCGATGTTCATGCTATAGGCCACATCATCGATTGCGTCGTGGGCTGACCTCTTTGGTCTGAATCCGTATGAAGATTGGCAGAAATCAGCTTCGAAGATCGGCTCGATGACCAGTTTTACGGCCATCTGCGCCACCCGATCCCGGATGGTCGGAATACCCAGGGGGCGCTGACTTCCATCGCTCTTAGGTATCATGACCCGTTTGACCGGATCGGGCTGGCACGTCTTATTTCTCAGTGCTTCTTCCAGTTCCGCAATGAACGCGGATACCCCTTCATTTCCCTCGATGGCCTCAAAGGTTACGCCATCGATACCGGCGCTCCCCTTGTTGGCCCGAACAAGGTCGTAGGCATGACTGAGGATGTCGCCCCGATAGATCTTGTCATACAAGGCGTGGAAGCGGCAGGATGGTTCCTGCTTGGCCTTGCGGTAGAGCTTCCTCTGAAGCGTCCTGATTGATTCCGGGGTTGTTAGCATGGATGCAATCCCCTCTCCTCCGCTCTTTGGTTGCGTGAACAAAGCAGGGTCCCTTCCCTCGGACCGGGTTATGTTGTCCCAAGTCCTCGAACGGTACTATGGACCCCTCCGACTCCCGATACGGCCCGACGCGACTTCGTTTCCTTATACGCGCCGGTTGATGTTCCTCAACATCACCGCAGCGGGTCTCCAGCACTGCACTGCTCATATTCCGCAGCATGCCGACCCTGCTACCCCGGAAGATCACATGAGCCGATTCCGTTTTCAGAGCCCATGTGCAACGGCCTTCCCCATCTGGTCACTGGGTCGGCATCTTCAGATCAATTGACGAGGCTACGTGTAGGTTCACTTTCGTTACGGCCTACTGCTTTGCCAATTGGGAACTCACGACCCCTTGTTACCAAGACGCCGCTCCCTTGAACTACCGGGGCGTACGGATAATTCCCCGTGCGGGACTTTAACCCGCTATATGTGAAGCAGTCATTACTGCGAACGACCAGGCATTGATAAATTGACAACTTTACCTGGTGCCTTTCCGCCCTACCGTTTCCTCTTGGGTAGCGAGGTTTTGTTGTCGTGGCAGTCGTCAATGGATATTTGACACTTCATAGATCAGGAGGCGTCCTCCGGGGGGAGTGGGCGAGTGACGGGCGCTTTGGGTGCGGGGGTGAGTGCGGAGCGCAGTTGTTCCATCTGGGCTGCAAGATCTGGCCGGATCGCTTGCAATTCCTCCATTCTGCGGGCGGCGCAGGACATGGTCGATTGGTCCCGGTGGCAGTACTTCCCGAGTTCGGTGACGGTTGCGCTTGAGAACTCTAACACCGCCCATGCCGTGAGAGCCCTGGCCTCGAAACTCCGCGCGTCCCTTCCCGGCGTTGTCAAGAGGTGGTCGGCGTCCTCGCCGAGGATGGTCTTAATGGCTTCGATGGTTGCCTCCAGACCGGGCTTCTCGGGTGGTGCCTCCTCGATCCCTTCCAGAATGTCCAAAACGAAGTAATCGTCTCCCAGAAGTCTTTTGTCCATGTTCCTCTCGCCATGGAAGCTCTTGTTACGGCCCTGACCGATCATCGAGTCGACGAAATCGCGGAACAGGGCTTGGGCTTTCTTTCGGTCGGATGAGGAAAAGGTCGAAAGGATGAAATCAGTCTCGACCCAGGGGAGGGTCGTCTTGCCAAGGTAGGCCAGGTGGCTGCTCCACCTGTACATCTCCGGACGCTTGACGATGCGGGCGCGTACCGGGTTGAGGTGAATGTAGGCGGCAAGCTCCTTCAGGTACTCGTCGGCCTCGATGAGTATCGCCTTGTAGCGCCCCTGGAACAGGTGCCCGGACCTTCCGTGCCTCCAGTTGAACCATTGGGTGTAGCGCTGGGCGATGCGCTGCATGATTTTGGGAAGCGGAACCTCTGCGATCTGGGCCTCCAGGTGGATATGGTTTGTCATGAGGCAGAATGCGTGGATTCTGAAGGGGAAGTGGCGGAAGGCGTACTCCAGGATGGAATAGAAGCGGAAGCGATCCTTGTCGTCGACAAAGACGTCCTGACGGTCGTTGCCTCTCAGGATAACGTGATACACGGCCCCGGGCATGTGAATGCGGTCCATTCGCGACATGGCGCAAGCATACCCCGAGTTGTCAATTTATCAATGCCTGGCCCTACCATGGCCCATGGCCCTACCATGGCCCATACGGAACAGTTTTTTTCGGCATTCTGTCAATAGTGCTGTCTGTCTACACAACAATAAAGTAAGGAATTAGTAAAGTGGAGTAATAGGCGGGCACCAACCAGGTGGCGGTCTCCGCTGGCGCTCCGCCGCTACGCCCCAAAGCCGTTGGACGAGAAATAGTGATGACAACAGGCACACAAGAGGTTATCATATCGGAATGAAACCTATCAAGTGGAACTCAGACAAGAACATGCTGCTCAAAGCAGATCGTGATGTTTCCTTCGAGGAGGTGCTGGTAGCGATCTCGCAAGGAGCTCTCCTTGATGTAGTCGAGCAGCCTAATAAGGAGAAGTACCAGAACCAGCGCATTTTTATTGTTCGCATTCGCAGTTACGCCTATCTGGTTCCCTTTGTTGAAACAGATGAAGAAATTTTTCTGAAGACAATCATTCCAAGCCGAAGTGCCACCAAGAGATATATCTCGAAGGGGAAGAGCAATGAGTAGAAAGATGAAACCTGAAGATGACAAATATGAAGACGACATCTTATCATCGTATGAGAGCGGAGAGTGGAAGTCTGTGGCCAATCTTGACGACGAAATAGCCCGTTATGCCTCAAGCGCTGCTGGCACGCTCACTAAAGATAAACGCATCAATATTCGCCTCTCTTCTCGAGATCTGGAAGATATCCAAATGCGGGCGGCCGAAGAAGGCATGCCCTATCAGACACTGATTGCCAGTATCGTTCACAAGTATGCCAGTGGCCGACTAGTCGAGGCCGCATCACGTCCAACCAAGCGCTCAACCGGTCGAGCTAAAAAGCTGCGCGCCGGTTAGCTCTCCAACGTTGACCTGAAAGCGGGCAGCCCCAAAATCTGCAGTGGGGCAGGGTCGGACCAAGCTAAAATCTTACAATCATAGACAAATAACTCAAATTTCGCCCAATTTTAAGCCTTATAAGCTCGTTTTCGGTGGCAAAAAGATGCGTTTAAGATTGTTACGGTATACGAAGTCCCAACCATGAAGTTGGACCGGCCGAAAAGCCATCCGGTCAACTCCCGACCGTAAGGCATAAAATGGGTTTGAAAAAATAAAGGCTTGATCCCCAATTGGGAGCAAGATATAATCCTCCCCATGCGCATCATATCCCGTAAAACCCTGAGAGAATTCTGGGAGCAGCGTCCAGACGCGCGGCAACCGCTGCAGGCATGGTACGATGATGCCAAGCATGCCGAATGGGGTTCGCCCACGGATATCAAGAGTGTTTACCGCAATGCCAGTTTTTTGGCGAACAATCGCGTCATATTCAATATCAAGGGAAACGACTACCGACTTATCGTTGTCGTGCAGTACGTGCACGGCATACTTTACATCCGTTTCATAGGAACCCATCGTGAATATGACAGAATAAACGCAGCAACAATTTGAACGGGGAAATCATATGGAGATCAAGCCTATAAAAAATGAAGTTGACTATGAGGCAGCACTCAAAGAGATTGAACTTCTGTTCGATGCTGCTCTTGACACGCCGGAAGGAGATAGACTAGAGGTGTTGACAACCCTTGTCGAAGCCTATGAAGAAAAGCATTATGGTATCGCCATGCCTGATCCGATTGAGGCAATTCTGTACCACATGGAAAGCCGGGGGCTGACACGCCGCGACCTCGAACCGTATATCGGCAGCCGCGCTCGTGTATCAGAGGTGCTTAACCGCAAACGCCCACTAACTATGGAAATGATCCGTAATCTTCATAAGGGACTGAGCATACCGGCGGAAGTCCTGATACAGCCTTACCCTACGTTCAGAGATGCGGCTTAACCAGCGGCGGCACAAGTAACAGCGAGCGGTAGAGTAGAGAACAGGTTGGGGAACATCCGGGGGACGCCTTTGAGTTTCTTGAGTTTGTTGGGTACAAGAGGAAAGTAACTCAAGAAAGTCAAAGGCGTCCCCTCACTTCTGAAGGCGTCCCCTCACTTCTGGAGGGAAATGGGACGCTGAGCGAAAGGTTTGGCGTGTGCCTTTTGGTTCAATTCGAGTACCGAGAACGAGGCTTACATTATAACCCTTCAGGTCGTGTCATCTCGGCGATTTGTAGAGATCGTCGTGATCAAGGATGCGGAGGAGCAGGATTTCGGCTGACCAATCAGGATTACCGGCTGGAAAATAACCACCGGGGTCAAGAGAGAGCCGGTAGCGTCCGTCAACCCGTGCGGACCAGGCGGACGGATCGTTGATGATCCGTTCCAGATGGAGTCCGGGGTGGAGAGGATCGGCTTCCAGCAAGGCGAGTGACTTGGCAATCTTTTTCCGCAGCACTTTGTTGGAGCGAAACTGCTCTAGGTCCTTGATAAAGAGTTTAGTCGGTATCAGTTGCGGCATCGACCATCTCCTTCCGCAACCAGTCGGGCATTTGCTCGACACCGCTCTGCCGAGCTTCGCCAAGTTTGGCTAGTCCCTTATCGGACAGACGAACAGTAGGGTATACCGCAACAGGAGAAAGCGAAAGATTGCCTCCTTCAAGGATTGTCAAGTCAAGGAAAGTGCCGGGCTTCAGCCCGAGATCTTTGCGTACGGCGGAAGGCAGGCTGATGCTTCCCCGTTTATCAATGCTTACCAACATGGTGAACCTCCAAATGAGCTACACTGTCAGATTTCAGAATATGCGTTTTACGACAATTTGTCAATTTGTCATGCAGAAATTCTAAAAGACCGAAGGCTGCCAACCATCGGGAAGACAGATCACCCCGGGCAATTGGGGTCGCCTGCTTTATTTTTCAGACACAAAAAAAGGACCTCTTGGGAAGGTCCAGATAATCCGGCAACGACTGTATCCTTGTCAACTTATTCCGAAATCCCCCCGGCCCCAATATTCAGATTACTGCGGCGACTAACAACCGGTGAACCCGGTCACCCTCAGCCCCGTTGGCCCAGAGGGAATAATGGCTAAAGAGGATTTGTGAGCTTGCCACGACTGACCGGTGCGGTCGTTTGTCCGTGCTGACATTTGCGATTTGATGGCTGTGCAACAAGGGGTTGATGTTCCGCCGCAAACCGGCTATCTTCCACTTTCTTGTTTACAACAGCCGGTTTAAAAAGGACCAGAAGACCTTGACCAAAAAAACAGATGCCATCTATGCTGCGCCCCTGCAGGAAATGATCGATTTTCAATTCGATGAACGGGTCGTCGCGGTCTTTCCCGACATGATACAACGCTCGGTCCCCGGCTACGGGATGATCATATCCAATATCGGCATCCTCGCCGCGAAATACGCCCAGGCCGGGAGTCACTGCTATGATCTCGGCTGCTCCCTCGGGGCGGTCAGCCTCGCCATGCGCCAGAGGATCAATCAGCCGGAGTGTGACATTATTGCTGTCGATAACTCCCCGGCGATGATCGAACGAGGCCGTGAGCTCCTGGCTCGCGATTTTGTGCCGACCGTTCCGGTGACCATGATCTGTGCCGATCTCCAGGAGGTCACTATTGAGAACGCCTCGGTCGTCGTCCTCAACTTCACCCTGCAGTTCATCCCCCCGGCGCAGCGTCTGGCGCTGATTCAGCGGATCCATGCGGGGCTCAAACCGGGCGGCATCCTCATCCTCTCCGAGAAGATCGCCTTTGGCGAGCCGGGGCGGCAGCACTTTCATGAAGAACTGCATCACGACTTCAAACGGGCCAACGGCTACAGCGATCTCGAGATCAGCCAGAAGCGGTCAGCGCTGGAGCAGGTGATGCTCCCCGAGACCCTCGCCTGTCATCATGAGCGGCTGCAGGCGGCGGGATTCCCTTGCTCCGATCTTTGGTTCCAGTGCTTCAACTTTGCCTCTCTGGTCGCGATTAAATGAACTTCTACGATCCCCTCTATCCGCAACTCGCCGCCATGGGCCAGGGGCGCTGGTCAGAGCAGCTGCAAGCGACCCTGCCGGAGAGACTGGTCCTCGACGGTCACGGCAAGATGGCGGGCTGGCTGAGCGCTCTGCAGTCGCTGCCGGAGATACGCCCGTCCCGAATTGCGCTGCAAGACGATGTCACCATCGGCTCCAGCGCCGATCTCGGCCCAGTCAACCGCGAAGAGCTGATCGCCCGACTCCAGGCCTTTCACCCCTGGCGCAAAGGCCCCTACAATTTCTTCGGCATTGAGATCGATACCGAGTGGCGGTCCGACTGGAAGTGGGAGCGCCTTCTGCCGCACATTCAGCCGCTGGCCGGACGCAGAGTCCTCGATATCGGCTGCGGCAACGGCTATCACGGCTGGCGCATGCGCGGCGCCGGAGCCGACTTCGTCCTCGGCATCGAGCCCTTCCCGGTTTCGGTGCTGCAGTTCCAGGTGATGCAACGCTACCTTTGCGATCCGCAGCATCATGTCATCCCCATCGGCATCGAGGATCTCCCCCCCAATCTCGCCTGCTTCGACAGCGTCTTCTCCATGGGGGTCCTCTACCATCGTCGTTCCCCCCTCGACCATCTTTTCGAGCTCAAGGGCTTCCTGCGCCCGGGGGGAGAATTGATTCTGGAGACACTGATTGTCGAAGGGGATCAGGAGACGATCTTCATGCCGCAAGCTCGTTACGCAAAGATGCGCAATGTCTGGTTCCTCCCGTCGATTGCGGCGATGACCTTGTGGCTGCAGCGCTGCGGGTTCACGGAGATTGCCTGCGTCGACACCAACCGTACCAGCCGCGAGGAACAGCGCTCGACGGAGTGGATGCGCTTTGAGTCGCTGGCGGATTTCCTTGATCCGGATGATGCGGAGAAGACGATTGAAGGGCACCCGGCGCCGCTGCGGGCGATCTTTACGGCGACGAGGCCGTAGGACAACGAGCTGCAGCCGGAAGGGATGGTTTCGTGCTGAACTGTTATTTTCTGGAATGACCTGGAGGCTTCGTGAAAATCACCTGCACCAAGACGGTTATCCTTTTTTTCATTCAACTTGCCGTCACAGCCTTGCTGCTGGCGCCTGCACAACGGGCAACCGCCGACCCCGGCGACGCCGTGACCATTGGCGCCCCCCCCACCGTTGGCTCCGGCGCCAGCCTGCTTCCCGGTTCGGTCACCTCGGCCGGAATAAACGTCCCCTTCAGCCAGACCTTTCCCGGCTCCGGCGGCATCCCCCCCCTCACCTGGTCCATTCCGAACGGCACCCTTCCCACAGGGATCGGGATCGACAGCCAAACCGGCGAGATTTCGGGGGTGACCGCCGTTTCCGGGGTCTTCCCGTTCACCATCCGGGTGACCGACGGCCTCGGGGCGAGCGATTCCATGACCTGGACCCTCCTGTTCAACGAGGGACTCCGGCCGGGCTGGCCCAGGGAATTGCAGCATAGGCCCGGCGCAGGCACCCTGATCGAGTCCCATGCCCCCGTCATCGCCGACCTTGACGGCGACGGCCGGGACGAGGTCATCGTCGCCGACACACCCAACTCCGCTCCGGAGGGACCGCACCCCTCGGCGCTCTACGTCTTTTATCCCGACGGCTCCTTTGCAAAGGCCGATCTCCCCGGCATAGCCACAACCCCCGCAGTGGCGGATCTCGACGGCGACGGACGCAAGGAGATCATCGTTTCCGTCAGGCAGTATTACTCATCCGCCAACTCCATTTTCGCCTTCCATGCCGACCTCACCCCCGTCGCAGGCTTCCCCGCCGGAGCATACGACGCCTCCAATGGGGGTCCCGGCTTGGTCTCCTCCCCGGTGGTCGCCGATTTCGACGGCGGCGGGGCCCTGAAGATCGCGGTACTCGCCTCCCCTGACGACCCGAACGATCCCAATTACCAGAAGAACGTCGCCATCCTGGTCGACGGCAGCGGACAGACGGTTCCGGGGTGGCCCAAGGTGTTCGGCAGATACACGGTCGGGAGCGGTGATGCGCCACCGACGGTGGGGGATCTCGACGGCGACGGCAGCAAGGAACTGGTCTTCGCCTCCGCGGACGGTTACCTCCGGGCCTTCCGGGGTGACGGTACGCAAGTCAGTGCGTGGGCCTTCGATGCGGATGCGCAGGGGGCATGGAACGCGGCGCTTGCCGACCTCGACGCTGACGGCTACCTCGACGTGGTGGTTCAGTACGGCGACTCCACCGACCCCTACATCATCAAGGCTCTGGACCGCAACGGCAACGTGCTGCCGGGGTGGCCCAGACTGCTCCCCGGCAACGACTCGGGTCCGGCAGGCCCCGCCCTGGCGGACCTCGATGGCGACGGCCGTCCGGAAGTGGTCGCCATCGCCGGGATCAACTGGAACGAGGTGCATCTGCTCAAGGGTGACGGCAGCTATCTCGCCGGCTGGCCGAAGGTTCTGGAGGGGCGATCCAACGCCGGCTGCTATCCCGCGGTCGCCGATATCGACGGCGACGGAAATCAGGAGCTCCTGCTGACCGGGATCGACGGTGCCGGCAACGGACAGCTCTTCGGCCTGCGCGCCGACGGCTCCACCGTAGCGGGCTTTCCGAAATACGCCTCCCCCGCGAACCAGCTGGCCAGTTCGGTCGCCATCGGGGACGTGGACGGCAATGGCCGGCCGGACCTGGTGGTGAAAAGCGAGAGCGGCTTCCTGTTCGAGTGGGAGTTGCCTCAGCAAGGAGGCGCCCGGCCCTACCAGTGGCCGATGTTCCGCAACGACCCGCAACATTCGGGGGCCCTCTATCCGGGGTGGCTCAAGGTCGCTCCCTTCAGCATGCGCTTTCCCGACGTCAAGGCGGGCTCAACGGCTGCGACCCGAACCTTCACCTTGACCAATCCGCTCCCGGCGCCGGCGACCATCTCCGCCCTATCGGTATCCGGCGCGAGCAGCGCCATGTTCTCCGTCTCGCCAGGGAGTTGCGGCACCCTCCCCGTTTCCCTCGACGCGGGGCAAAGCTGCAGCATCGACATCTCCTTCTCCCCGGACAGTGCCGGCTTCAAGGCAGCCAATCTCCTCGTTGCCACAACGACCAGGGGCGCCCCGCCGGCCGAGGTAGCCCTGAGCGGCTACGGCACGCCGCCGGACCGCCGGCTCAGCTACCTCAAGAGCGGCCCGGGAAACGGCACGGTCTCGGCCTCGACCGGGACCGGCTACGGCGCTTCCGGCTCCGAGATGGTCCCTGACGGCAGCGTGGTCACCCTGGTGGCGCTCCCGGACGGCGACTCCCGCTTCTACGGGTGGACCGGCTGCGACACGACGAGCGGTCTCTACTGCACGGTCACCCTGCTCTCCGACCGGAGCGTAACCGGAACCTTCATCAGCAGCAACAGCACCCTCAGCTACACCAAAAGCGGCAACGGCAACGGCACCGTCTCCAGCTCCACCGGCACCGTCTACAGCGCCTCGGGGAGCGAGTCGGTCCGGGGCGGAGAGCTGGTCACCCTGGCCCCCTCCCCCTCCGCCGATTCCGTCTTCTCCGGGTGGAGCGGCTGCGACTCCGTGACCGGAGCCGTCTGCACGGTGACCATGACGGCGCCCAAAAGCGCGACGGCCAGCTTCACGCTCAAGAGCTTTGCGGTGACGGCGTCGACCGTGGCCGGAACCGGCACCATAACTGCGAACTCAGCCACGGTCGATTACGGGGGGTCGGCGGACTTCACCATCACGCCGGCAGCTGACGAGTACCTCGTCGCCGTGTTCGACAACGGCGCCCCGGTAAGCGTCGTTCCCGTCGGGGACAACGGCTTCAGCTACGCCGTCGGCAACATCACCGGCAATCACGCAGTCACCGTCAGGTTCGCGCTCCCGACCACGGTGACCGCGGTTGCCGCAGGTTACCTGCACTCCCTCGCCCTCATGAGCGACGGCACGGTCTGGGCCTGGGGCGCCAACAGCGACGGCCAGCTTGGCGACGGCACCGGGACGGCCCACGCCTTTCCGGCCCCGGTGCCGGGGCTTGCCGACGTAACCGCCATAGCGGCCGGCGCATCCTTCAGCCTCGCTCTCAAGGAGGACGGCACGGTCTGGGCCTGGGGCGGCAACCCCTACGGCCAGTTGGGGGATAACAGCACCACCTCGCGGAGTACACCGGTCCAGGTGGCAGTGCTATCCGGCGTGACCGGCATCGACGCCGGGAGGTACCATGCCGTAGCGCTCAAAAGCGACGGCACGGTCTGGGCCTGGGGCTACAACGCCAACGGGCAGCTGGGAGACCGATCGGTCACCAACAAGAAGGTTCCGGTCCAGGTGCTTTCCGGGGCTACTGCCGTCGCCGCCAGCTACTATAACAGCACCGCCGTCAAGGGCGATGGCACGGCGTGGGCATGGGGGGCCAACAGTCGCGGCCAGTTGGGCGACGGTAGCCTGGCAGGCCGGTCCTGGCCCGTGCAAGTCCCGGGGCTGTCGAATGTGGTCGCCCTGGCGCCCTCGATGTACCACGCGGCGGCGCTGAAAAGCGACGGCACCGTCTGGAGCTGGGGCGACAACCGGTACGGCCAGCTCGGCGACGGCACGACGACCAGCCACCTCACCCCCGTGCAGCTTGCCGGTCTGTCGGGGGTCGGCTCCCTGAAGGGAGGGGACATATTCAGCGCAGCCTTGAAGGACGACGGGACCGTGTGGAGCTGGGGCGACAACTCCGCAGGGGAGCTGGGCGATGGCTCGAACCTGCAGTCGGCGACCCCCCTGGGGGTCGCCGAGCTTTCCGGGGTCGTTTCCCTCGCGGCCGGCAGATATCACCTCCTCGCCTTGAGAAGCGACAACACGGTGTGGGGCTGGGGGGCCAACGCTTCTGGCCAGCTGGGAGACGGAACCGGCAGCAACCGGTCGACGCGGACCCTGGTGCGTGGCATCGGCAGCCCGATCTGGCCTCTGGCCACCGTCAGCAGTGTAGCCAGCCCCAGCAACGCGACCGACGCCGGCATCGCCGTGGGGGGGAGCGGTCTGCTCAGCTACAAGTATCGTCTCGACGGGGGCGACTTCTCCGTCGAAATCCCCGTGGAAACCCCGATCAGCCTCAGTTCCCTCGGCGAGGGGACCCACGTCGTCGCGGTGACGGGCAGGGACGGCACCGGCCAATGGCAATCGGTAGCGACCACCACAGGCTGGGTTGTCGACACCACAGGGCCGACCGCAACCGTCAGCGGCACCCCGCCCAGCCAAACCAATGTCACAAGCGCGACCCTCGTCATCGGCGGAGCCGAAGTGGTAGCGGTCAAGTACGCCATCGACGGCGGCGCCCTCTCCTCTGAGCTGCCAGTGCCGGTCCCGGTTTACCTGAACGCCCTCGGCGAAGGGCCCCACTCGCTCTCCGCCATCGGCAAGGACAGCGCCGGCAACTGGCAGAGCGTACCGACGCTGGCCAGCTGGAGCATCGAACTGGCGGCGCCGACCACAACCCCGTCACCGGCGGACGGAACCTTCGTCGTTTCCGGCAGCGTCACCCTTGCCTGCGACGACGGCGCCGGCAGCGGCTGCGCCGCCACCAATTACTGCCTCGGCACCGGTTGCACCCCCGGCACCCTGTACGCCGGCGCCATAACGGTCGACGCCTCAAGCGACCTCAGGTACTGCTCAACCGACGCTGCCGGAAACCGCGAGGCCGTCAAGAGCGCCTGGTATACCGTCCTCGCCGCCGACTACGCGGTGAACCTCACCATGGCGGGGGCCGGTACCGGGAGCGTCACCAGCACCCCTCTCGGCTTGTCGACGGGCGCCGCTGCGTCTGCCCGTTTCGCCGGCGGCTCGACCGTGACCCTCCATGCCGACCCGGGCGACTTCTCGCTCTTCAGCGGGTGGAGCGGCGCCTGCAGCGGCAGCGGCGACTGTCTGCTGGAGATGACTGCGGAGCGCGCGGCGACCGCGACCTTCAGCATCGATACGGCTCATGCCACCTACATAGCCACCGGCACCGGGACCTACAGCCCCACGATCCAGGCGGCCTATGACGCCAGCAGCGACTCCGACGTGATCCGCCTCTGGGGCATCGACTTCGCTGCCGACGTTGTGCTGAGCGGGGAGAAGAAGGTAACGCTCAGCGGCGGCTACGACCCGTCCTATGCCGCTCCCATCGGGAGCACCACCCTGAACGGCCGCCTGAGGGTCTTGGGAGGAACCGTCAGCATCGAGAGATTGGTATTCAGGTAGCGAAGGGGCGGAGGGTTGGGGAAAGGGGGAGGGACCTGAATAGCGGAAGATCAGCGCTGATCAGGATAAATTACGAGCCCGGCCCACCCATTCGCATAACTGCGTGGAATGAACCTGCAAGCATGAAAGTGAGCGGCTTCGTAGAAGAGAAAAGCACGGTTAAGGCGGCAGGGAGAACTCTAATGGATGATCTTCAACACCAGTACCGGGTCATGTTCGATAATATGGCACAGGGTGCCTTCTATCAACTGGCGGACGGTTCTCCGGTCGATATAAATTCAGCGGCGCTGGCGATGTTTGGCCTCAGTCGCGAGACGTTCATGGGACGCAACGGCTGCGACCCGGGGAGGCTGACGGCCGAGAATGGGACCGAGATCCCTCCACGGCAGCATCCGGCCATGGTCGCGCTTCATACCGGGCAACCCGTGCGGGATTTCGTTGCCGGATTTCATAACCCGCAGCAACAACGCTTTACCTGGCTGAACATCAACGCGATTCCACTGTTCAGGGAAGGCGAAAGCACACCGTACCAGGTCTTCGTTACCATGCATGACATCTCAGAACAGAAACGGATCAACGACATCCATCTCTCCCGTATTCACCTGATGCAGTTTGCCAATACCCATCCCCTCGAAAAACTCCTGGTAGAGGCTTTGGATGAAGTGGAACGACTCACCGGCTCCGTCATCGGCTTTTATCACTTTTATGATCACGATAATCAAGCGGTACTGCTCAAGGAGTGGTCCACCGGAACAGCGAACCTGTTCTGCCGTGCGCATGACAAGGGTGGACACTACGGCGTAGAGCAGGCAGGCGTCTGGATCGACTGCATCTTGAAGGGGGAACCAGTCATTCATAACGACTATGCCAGCTTGCCTCACCGCCGTGGCCTGCCGGAGGGGCATGCGCCGGTAATCAGGGAGCTTGTGGTGCCGGTCAAGAGAAATGGGCGGATCGTTGCCATCTTGGGGGTCGGAAACAAGGCTGTTGACTATAACGAAACAGACGTCCAAACCGTATCGCTTTTTGCCGATCTGACCTGGGACATCGCCGAGCGCAAACAGGCCGAATTGATGCTGCTCCAAGCGAGCCGCCAGTATGAAGTCTTGACCAATACCGCTATGGACGGTTACTGGTTGGTCGACGCCAAGGCCCGCATCCTCTTTGCCAATGAAACCAGTTGCCGCATGCATGGCTACAGCCTGGAGGAGATAGCCGCTAAAACCCTACACGATTTAGAGGCGGTAGAGAATGACGCTGAGACTCTTGCTCATGTTGCATTGATCAGAGAGCGGGGATACGACAGGTTTGAGACACGCCACTACACCAAAGGTGGCGGTGTTATAGATGTGGAAATGAGCGTTTCATATCTTCCCGAAAACGGATCTTTCCTTGCCTTCACACGCGACATCACCGAACAAAAGCAGATGCAGGGTGACTTGCTCAGGAGTAAGAACGAGCTGAAGCTGGCCAATGAACTGCTGGAGCATCGAGTAAGCCAGCGGACGGCCGATCTGCAGGCGGCAATCCGCGAGCAGGAATCCTTCAGCTACTCGGTCTCCCATGACCTGCGTGCACCCCTGCGCCATATCAACAGCTTCAGCTCCATATTGAAAGAGGAGTACTGGAGCATTCTCCCAACCCAGGCCTGCGATTACCTCGATCGCATCAGGGGCGCATCCGGCAGGATGGGTGCGTTGATCGACCACCTCCTGGAGTTGTCCCGGGTAACCAGGGCAGAGATCAGGGTGGGGGAAGTTGACCTGAGCGAATTGGTGGCAGCTACTTTGCGTATGTTCGAGGAGACCGAGCCGCATCGGAAGGTGGAACAACGCGTACAGCCTGGCATTGTGGCACTGGGCGATCATCACCTGCTGAGTCAACTGCTTGAAAACCTGCTGGGAAACGCCTGGAAGTACACCTCGAGGAAAACGCCGGCTCGCATCGAGTTCGGCACGACTTTGGTTTCAGGGGAGCAGGCCTGCTTCGTCAGGGACAACGGCGCCGGTTTCGACATGAGGTACAAGGAGAACCTTTTCAAGGCATTCGAGCGCCTGCACGGCTGCGATTTTGAAGGGATCGGCATAGGGTTGGCAACTGCTCAGCGGATTATCCAGCGCCACGGCGGCAAGATTTGGGCAGAAGGGGAAGTGGACCGGGGAGCGGCCTTCTATTTCACCTTGCCGGCGGGGCCTTAGATGAGCGCTGCATCGAAGGATGCGCTGCCCGCTTCGTAAAGGCGCACCAAGACCGCGAGGGGGAGAACGGAGCCTCCTCACGGTCCTGGTTCAGGTGATGCTAAATTCCAGCCTGCGGTTTGGGCTCACGCTCTATGATGATCTCGACACGACGGTTGTTGGCACGACCCTCTGCCGAGTCGTTTTTCGCGATCGGGCTACCTTCGCCACGTCCATGCGACTGGATGTGATCGGCTCGGTACCCTTTCTGCACAAGGTAATCGCGCACCGCGTCGGACCTGCGCTGCGAGAGGTCCCGGTTGCTTGCATCGGTTCCTTGGGAATCGGTGTGCCCCTCGATGATTATATTGCGCGCCGGAATCGCCAGCAATGCATTCGCCACCTGGTCCAGCTTTACTCGCGCAGAGGGCATCAGGTTCGACTGGGCGGATCCGAAGAGGACGCTTCCGGTCAGCGTGACGACTATTCCGCGTTCCTCTTCCTTCATCGTGGCGAGCAGGGCGAGCGAGGCGAGTGCATCGCTTGCCCGCTGCTCGGAGTTGCTTAACTCAAGCTTCGCCTGTTGCATGTCGGCTTGTTGCTTCAGCGTTTCGGCATGCGCCTTGTCGTTGGCGGCTTTGAGCGCAGCTTGCTTCTGGAGTTCGGCCTCTGTCCGGGCGGCCAGCTTCTCCGCATCGTTCGCCTCCTGCTTCCCCTGCGCTATCAGGGCCTGCTGCATCTGAAGCTCGGCGTGAGCCTGGTCCCTGGTTGCCCTGAGCGCGGCCTCCTTGTCGAGTTCAGCCCGGGCGTCGGCGGTACGTTTCTCGGAGTCGCTCAGGTCCTGCTTCCCCTGCCTTACGATCTCGGATTGCTTTTTCTGGAAATCAGTGTTGGCACCGTCTTTATTTGCCTTGGCGGCGGCCATGAAGCCGAGGGCTCCGGCCTGCTGGGCCTTGCGCTCGGCAACATAAGCGAGATCCCTTGTTTTGCTGGAGCGGGGTTCGTTCCGGAAGGACTGTTCCGCCCGGGAAAGCGCCTCCTGTGCCTTGTGTAACTCCGCCGGCGCGAGCTGCTGCGCAGGCCCTTCGCTGGCCACCTGGTAGGCCGATCGAGCGTTGACGAGTTCGCCAGGCACCGCGGTCGCGCAGCCAGCAAAGAGCCCGGCGCATGTGGCTAGGATTAAGTATGCCGATGTTTTCATGGAAAACTCCTTTGGGGTCAGGCTCGGTTATTGGTTGTCTTTGCGTAACTGGTGTAAACGCTCCAATGCTGCCAGGGCCTCGGACTTCTCGGCATCCGCGTGCGAAAGCGCGACAGCCAGCTCGGCGTCGGATTCGGCCCGCAACAGCATCGACTCGGCCTCCTTGTTCTCCCCTTTCGCGAAAAGTCCCTTGGCCATTTCCTGTTCCTCCTTGGCCAGTTGCAAATAAAGCGCGGCTTGCGGCACTTTGGCCGCGCCGGCCTCCTCTGCGCTGCGAATCCCCGAGGTTGACGCCTCTGTGCGCAGCGGGGCGCTGGCACACCCCGCGATCATTGTGGTGGCCGCAACGGCCACGGAGAACAGCACGATTCCGATCCTGGATGAGTGTTTCATTTAGACCTCCTTTACTGTCTGGATATAAGGTTGTCCCATTGGAACAACCTGCCGCTTTTGACGAGGTTGCTGTATTGGACCAGAGGTTAACGCTTGCCGCTCCGTCTCAAAATAGCTTTACCGGAACAGGCGACGGTGCTCATCTTGACAAGAGGGATTGGCAACTAACGTGCCAGAAGAGGCCAGTGGATTATTCCCGGTAACGGTCCGGTTTTGCAGTGGAATCTGGCGGAGCAGATGCGCAGCGCAGCAAGTTCCGTCAAGGCAATCCGTCACCCGTAACGTAACCGCCATATTTGGAGGCTTGGCGAGCCGAGGCGTTGACAATTTCAATTAAAGGCTATACATTGACCAAGCTTTAGCTGGCGCCTTTTCCTGTCAAGGAGCTTGGTGTTCAGGGACAAGCATTACCAACCAAAACAGGAGGAATGGTTATGTCTAGGAAGATTTTTTTTCAGGTTGCGTTGATTTCCCTGTTCTTTGCGGTCTCTGCTTTTGGAGGTCCCGACGGGGTCAAGACCCGTGGAAATCTAAGAATATTGGGCGACGGTAACGGGTTGGTTTTTCCAGACGGCAGCATGCAATCCAAGGCAGCCGAGCAGGGACCTATAGGGCCGAGCGGCCCGGCAGGCCCTGCCAACACGCTGAGTATAGGAACTGTCGCCACGGGCGCAAGCGACAGCCAGGCGGCAGCGACTATCACCGGGAGCTCTCCCAATCAGGTTCTTAACCTGACCATACCGCAGGGGCCGGGGGGTCAGGTAACCTTAGCTACCATTTGTGCCGCGATAAGTGCAGAAAATGCCCAACTCCCTTCTTTCTGTTTTACATCCAGTTATGAGCCACTTCAAGTCGGCAACAAATGGGTATATACCAGTCTGGTTCCTGGAAAACACAGGAATGATGAAATCATCGGGGCTGAGACCTTATATGGATTGACGACCTATATCAAACAAAGATTAGAACCGTCACCGGATGACTATCAAGAAAAAAACTGGTTGGCCTATGATGGTTCTTCACTTCTTCTATTCAGGATCTGGGCTAACGAGGGCGCTGACCAGGCAATTGATTTATCACCACCTGCCGTTCTAAACAAGATAAGCCCACAGCTTGGCGATAGCTGGTCTTGGGGGATCCCCAACGCATATACCGCCAATGTTGAGGTATTGGCTGTTAATGATACAGTCACAGTTCCAGCAGGAACGTTTCATCGTTGCATAAAGATAAAAGAGACGGCGGTACCCTCAGGCAAGGTCAAAATCATTCATTACGCGCCAGGTGTTGGAATGATCAGATATGAAAATCAAGGATCCTGGGTTGAAGAGCTTGTATACGCAAGAGCAGGTTCTAAAACATATGGAGTAGCTCCATGACACCCGATGATTGTCGACATGGAGCCGCAGGGGCCAAGACCTGCATTTCGGCATGAACCAGGATAATGTGGCGAACACCCCGAAACACGAAGGAATATGGATATCCCGGATGGCGGAAGGGACGGCTGGGCCAATTTAAGGAGGTGACATGAAGATCATCGCTCGCATCATGTTCGTTTCCGCACTGCTCTTCAGCTCCGCTCACAGTGCCGAGGCGATCCAGACCCTTAATGAATTCGAGGTCGGAGATCAAGCCAAATGGAGTTGTGCAAAAAGCATCGCCGTCACACTTTTTCCCGCGGCAGGAGAATTCAAGGCAGATAAGGATCTCCAGCATTACCAGGTTGATTTTGCCAAGAAGCTGGCCTCGGGTCTCAAGAAGATGCCAGGTGTCGAGCAGGTGGAAATCGTCGATGATAAATCCGCTGCATCGGCCGACGTTTTGATACTCGGTCAGTTTACCGAGCTGACCAAGGGGAATGGCGCACTACGTTTCTGGGTAGGATTGGGAGCCGGCAAGTCCTCTTGCGGGGTAGACATGAAAGGCGTGGATCTCAAGAGTGAGTCAGAGATATTCCGACTGGATCATGCCAGGCGATCTGCCATGGAGGTAGTTGGCGATGATGTCTTGATCAAGAATATGGACGAGGTGGTTGAAGACGTGATCGCAGGATTGGCGGCTGCAAAAGGAGCATGCGGCTCGGGGCCTGCGCCGGAAAACAGTACGGGGGCGAACTAGGGCGCCCGTGCGATTGCGCCCTGCTTCGATAAGGTTTGGGGCGCGAGGCGGGGGGACGGGACGATCGGAATCCCCCTCCTCTCAACGCGTCACGGCAGGATCAAAAAAGAAGAAAGCTCCGCTGATGTGAATGACGAGACGCCCGTCGCTCAGGCGCACATACTCCTGAAATCCCGGAAGATCGCAATTCGTCTTCACCACCTGAACTTCCCGATCTTCAATGCCCAACTCCTGCGGCGTAACCCGCCAGGCGGTCCCCAGGTAATCTGCCGCGGGAACTTCTTCCCGTCGGAAACGGACCCCCCTGCAGGCGCGGCCGTCGAAGATTATTTCGCTCCTGGTTATGTCGAGCGGTTTGAACAAGAACGCTTTCGCCTCCTGCGCGCTCCACCTGGAGCGCTCTCCCAGCACATAGCCGGAAACGGTCCATAACACGCGCATCGATGCTCCTGCTGCTTCAGCGGCTGGGGTAGTCTGCCGCCCTTCAACCCTTCCCGCATCCGACAGGCAGATGCAGCCGCATAAGGGGAGCAGCAAGACGCATCGCAAAAATGGGGCGACCTTTTTACCCATCCGGTTCTCCTTGTCGGTTACCTTCGTTCTCAATACGATTCTCCCACCCCTCCCTGATGGAGGGGCGGGAGTGGCAACCGTGCGGTCCCCTTCATCGAGGCTATCGCTTCAACTCCCCGCCGGTTTGCTGCATTAATTGCCGCATGAACATTTCCTTCCTGTTGCCCTCATCGACCATATTCCCCCCGGCGATCTCATCGCTTTTCTGCAAATCGACTGCGCCCGATGCGCCTGGGACTGCATTAATCGTGGTGGTCATCCCGGCAACCACTGTGAATCCATACCTTATATAGCTGCTGCCGTTGGAAAATACCGCTTTGAGGTCATAGCTGTTGGGCTGTACCCCCGACGCAGTAGCCACCCATCCGGGAGGGAGTGCCGAAGGGAGCAGATTGGAGCCCCAGTACGGCGAGGAAGTCGGTGATATGTAGAGCTGAACGATGGATAGGCTGCTGGAGGCGTTGACGACCCGGATTGTGCCGCTTGTGGAGACAGGGACCAGGTAGAACACCAGGGCGCTCTGGTTGCCGTTTACCAGATAGCCGGTGGTCGTCTTGGTGGTAAAACCCGCCTTGGAGATGACCAGAGTGTAGCTGCCGGCCGCGATCCCCGCGATGCCGAAGGTCCCGGTGCTGCCGGTAGTGGCGGTCTTGCCTGCAATCGCCACCGTCGCCCCTGCGAGAACCGCTCCGGTCGTGCTCCCTTGGCGCACGGTGCCGCTCATGCTGTAGACAGGCACGGCGGTGAGGTAGTATACCAGGCCGCTGCGGTTGCTGCTCACGACGAAGCCGAGTATGGTCCTGGTGACGAACCCGCTCTTGGATATAACCAGGGTATAGGTGCCGGCCGGCATCCCCGCGATGCTGAAGGTCCCGATGCTGCTCGTTGTGGTCGTCCTGCCGGCGATCGCGACCGTCGCCCCTGGAAGGACCGGCCCGATCGTGCTGGTCTGGCGCACGGTCCCGCTTACGGTGTAGCTGGGCGCGAGGTAGAAGACCAGCCCGCTCCGGTTCCTGTCGACCAGGTAGCCGGTCACGGTCTTGGTGACAAATCCCGTCCTGGAAATAACCAGGGTGTAGCTGCCTATGGGAATCGACGCGATGCTGAAGGTCCCGGTGCTGCTCGTCAAGGCGGTTTTGCCGGCGATGGCAACCGTCGCCCCGGCGAGGACCGGCCCGGTCAAGCTCCCGATACGCACCGTCCCGCTCATGGAGTAGCACGGCGTGAGATAGAACAGCAGGCCGCTCTGGTTGCTGTTGACGACGTAGCCGGTTACGGTCTTCGTGATGTACCCCGCCTTGGAAATGACCAGCGTGTGGGTGCCGGAGGGGATCGCCGCGATGCTGAAGGTCCCGGTGCTGCTGGTAATGGCCGTCCTGCCGGCAATTGCCACCGTCGCCCCCGCCAGGACCGGACCGGTCACGCTGCCATGGCGCACCGTCCCGCTCATGGAGTAGGTCGGGATGACGCTTAGGTAGAGCACGATACCGCTCCGGTTGGCGTTGACGACGAAGCCGGTCATGGTCTTGGTTATGTATCCCGGCTTGGAGAGGACCAGGGAGTAGGTGCCGGCCAAGATCCCCGGGATGCTGAAGGCCCCGGTGCTGCCGGTTAGCGCCGTCTTGCCGGCGATCGCCACGGTCACTCCCCCCACCACCGGACCGGTCAGGCTCCCCTGCCGCACGGTCCCGCTTATGGTGTAGGTAGGCGCGGCGGTGAGATAGAAGACCAGTCCGCTCCGGTTCCTGTCGACCAGGTAGCCGGTGACGCTCTTGGTAATACAGGTCGGGTGGGACATGGTCAGCGTATGGGTTCCTGCCGGGATCGCAAGGATGGTGAAGGTCCCCGTGCTGGTCGTCACGGCCGTCCTGCCGGCGATCGCGACCGTCGCCCCTGCCAGGACCGGTCCGGTCGTGCTCCCAAGCCGCATGGTGCCGCTCATGGAGTAGGTCGGCACGGCGGTGAGATAGAATTCCAGTCCGCTCCGGTTGCTGTTGACTACGTAGCCGGTGGTCGTCTTGGTATAGAACCCCGCCTTTGAGATCGTGAGCGTGTAGCTGCCGGCCGGGATCCCCGTGATGCTGAAGGTCCCGGTGCTGCTCGTTGTGGCGGTCTTCCCTGCGATGGCCACCGTCGCACCGGCGAGGACCGCGCCGGTCGTGCTCCCCTGCCGCACCGTCCCGCTCATGGAGTAGCTGACGGTCGTCGACCATCCCAGATCCTTCAGCAGCCCGATAGTTACCGGACCGGGGTCGTGGTTGGCCGATCCCGAACCGATCGAGTAGACCATCATTTTGTTCACGGTTCCTGCGAAAGTGCTGTAATCAAGATGGGAATAGCTTGATCCGCCCGTCCAGGAACTGGGGGCATACATCTTTACCCGCGCCCCCCCGTTGGCCGCATTGGCATTGGCTCCGCTGAACCAGAGATTGCTGGAGGTTAAAAGAGCGGCAAGCCCGGCGGAGGGAGTGGTGTATGAGGTGAGTGGCGTGCCGGTCCCGCTTTGCATGAAGGTGTCGTATATCAAGGGGTATCCGGAATGACCGTAGCTCCCCAGCCCGCTGCTGACCTGTGCGGTTCCGGAAAAGTTGAGCCCGTGAGCGATCTCGTGGGCAGCCACCGTTACCAGATCGTGCTGCCCATAGGGTGGCTGGCCGTCCGTGCCGAAATACCAGTTAAACCCCGAGTTATAGGTGATATGCATGTCCGGGTTCTGCCCCAGCCGACTGCCCGCAAGGGCATTTGCCAGTGATTGCTCGTACCAGGTATCAAGCCTGGGAGCTCCGGCGAAGTTGCGAATTATCGGCGTTGCGCCCGAATAACCGAGGATAGTGGAAGAGCCGAGATTGGACCAGCACGCCCTGATGGTGATCGGCACGGCCGACTGGACCTTGTTGCCCCAGATGGCCGCAGCTGCTTGGAATGCGGTTTTGGCACCTTCCGGAAAAGTGCCGCAACTCTTGCCCCAGAGGTCCTGCTGGCCGGCGGCAAGATAAGTGAAGGTGAAGCTCGAGATGGCCGATTCAGGGGCTGCCAGCGCTTCAGCGGCGGAGGGCCCCGGAACTTGAATGTTCTGACTCTCGGGATTGGGGTCAGCCACAATCACCAGGGGAGGCACTGCATTGTCCAGCATCAGGCCGTCGTTGGATAGTTGCGGTTCCAGTGCGGGAAGCACCAGGTCCGCTCCGGCTGCGAGTCCGGCGTTCTCGCCCTGCGCCTGAACCGATCCCGTTGTCAGCAGAATCATTAAGAAACTCAGGAAAAAACAGGTTGTGAATTTCCACTTTCTCACTTTATCCCCCTCTCTTGCTTGGATTTTGAAACGCCAGGACTGCCAAACCAGGACTCAAAACCCCCCTTGGGCTGCAATATCAAAACGAGGAACTCCCCCTTGATCACCCCCTTTTTTCCTCGGCGTAGATGGCAATGCAAAACTATAGTTTGCTTAAGATGAGGCACAATTACCCGAAAGTCTAAATTCACGACCAATGGGTTACACCTCCAGGTTAATTCCGATGGGTGATAAGTGGTGGCCAAAGGTGTGAAGCGAGGTTTTGCAAACGCGGGGATAGCTCGGGATAATCGCGTGAATCTGTTTAGTTGGAGCAACTGGCGAGCAGCGCACCAGCCTGGGCATGTCTCTTGAGGCTTAGGGTCAATCGGGGGGAATTCGGCTTTAAATGAGGTAAGAGGAGGGGGTTAGAGTTTGAGTTTCAAGGCCAGCGGCGCCAGCTGAGTGCGGCTGGTGATATTGGCTTTTCTGAAAATACGGCTGATGTGGCTTTTGACGGTCTGTTCGCTGACTTTGAGCCGGCAGGCGATCTCCCGGTTCCTGCACCCATCCGCTATCAGGAACACGACGTCCCGCTCTCTGCTGCTGAAGCGTTCACACAGGTTTGTAGCATCCGCCATGGGGGGATTTTGCAGCAGCGCCTTAAGCTTGTCATTATCGATCCAGACATGGTCGGCATGGATGGTCTGCAGGGCTTTGTGAAAGAGATCGGTGCCCGTGCCGGTCGAGATGACACCGTGCAGCCTGTAGGTAATCAGCAGCCTGATGATCTGGTCCTCGGCCAGGCCGGTGTCGATCAGGATCAGCTTCGCGTCGGGCCACCGTGCAGGGAGGGATCTTTCCAGGGTAGCGACATCGAGGAGAATCTCGTCCGGATCAAATTGGTCGTTCAACTCCACATGGTGAGCCACCATCGTGCAGTAGCCTGCCTCGTCGTCCAGAAGTACCTGCAACGCTTCGCAGAGCAGTACGCTGCTCAAGTTGATCAATATCTTCATCCGAGGCCTTTCGATATTTCCTTCCAAGAGCCCTCCCCGGTACGACGGCTCGGTTGATCCGGGTCAGCGGTCTGCGTGGTGCGGGAGTTGACACTGGGAAACTATAACCCCGCGAGACCAGCATTCAAGCGCACAATTAACACGCCCTAACTTTACCCGTCGGAGCTATTACCGCTAAGGCACCGGCGCAAACCTCATGGTGCCTCCATTTTGCAGCCGAAACCGCGTACCGTTTGTATAATACCCTTGTGCACCGACACGGGAAATTCGCGATGCCGCGAGGGCCAGATTGAGGAAGGGCCGGCAACCTTTGCTTGATTTTCGCTTGGGGTTGTGGAGAATGGAATGAGGCAGCATTGAAGAGGAGGACGCCATGTTCAGAAAGATGCTGGTATGTACCGATCTGACCCCTGCTTCAGAGGCCCTCGTCGATTGCGTGGCTGTTTTAAAGAGCGTCGGCACCGAGGAGGTTATCCTCACCCACGTTATCCACGTGGCCAACACCCCGGGGCTGGAAGATATCCTGATCCGGGACGCCAGGCCGGTTCTTGAGCGGCAGAAGAACAGACTTGAGGAACGGGGGATCAGGGTCGTCCTGGAGATGCCGTTCGGTCTGCCGGCTCAGACCCTTGACGAAACGGCGGAACAACATGACGTCTGCGCCGTTCTGATCGGCTCTCACGGCAAGGGAATCATCCAGGCGGCAACCCTGGGGAGCGTCTCCGCCCAGTTGCTGCAGCAGACCAGGCGCCCCCTTTTACTCGCCCGGATGGAGCTCCTGACGGAGGGGAAAAGTGAGGCCGTCTGCCGAAACATGTTCGACCGCGTTCTTTTCCCGACGGATTTTTCCGAGACGGCGGAGAGGGCTCTGGACTACCTGGGGAAGATAGCACTGGAGACCGGCTGTCCGGTGACGCTCATGCATGTGATCCCAGCAAAGGATGCAGATGCCGACGCTGCCAGACGCCGAGAGGAAGACGCCGGCTATCTGCTCGAAGCGAAGAAGCGGCGTCTGGAGACATTGGGAGCAGCAGAGGTGGCCATAGACCTGGTGCACGGAGAAGCAGCAGAGGAGATAATAGGTCGGACCAAAGCGGAAAATTTCTCTCTCGTGATCATGGGGAGCCAGGGTAAAGGGTTTCTGAAAGAGATCCTGCTGGGGAGCACGGCCAACGAGGTGGCCCGCAATTCCGGCGCTCCCTTGCTCTTCATTCCAGCGCTCTGCTAGTCGCTGTGGGAAGTATGCGGCAGATTACTGCCTCAGCTTCGACTCGCCTGCGGATATCGTTACCGGTACCACGGCCATAGACGGTAACTGCCCACGCCACCCCCTCCCTGCCCCCACTGCCATTAAGTTACCTGATTAGCAATGATCTTCCGCTGTACGTCCCTCCCCCTTCAAGGGGGAGGACAGGAGGGGG
>Ga0209212_1002428_pt1 | contig 26562 bp, 17 predicted proteins | sample RifGroC2_FD_183996 | JGI IMG/M metagenome (GOLD analysis project Ga0209212, IMG submission 183996) | Groundwater microbial communities from Rifle, Colorado, USA - Groundwater C2 (SPAdes) (version 2) | ecosystem: Environmental > Aquatic > Deep subsurface > Groundwater | place: Rifle, Colorado... | reverse complement strand
TCGTTCCATGAAAATCAGCAAAGGCGGCAGGAAAAACAGCGTTGCGTACAGAGAAAACAACACCCCCAGTCCGACGAGCAGACCGAGTTCGTACAGGGCGCGCACATCGGAAATCATCAGCGCCAGAAAAGGGAGCGCCGTGGTTGCGGCGGCGGTAAAGAGCCCGTGCCCCGTATCCACGACAGCATATTGCAGGGCCTGATCAGGATCGCACCCCGCGACCCGTTCGCAATGGTATCGATCGTAGAGGTGGATCGAGTAATCCGTTCCCAAGCCGATGATCAGGGCCATGAAAGCAAAGGAAATGATGTGGATGGAGGGGAGCAGCAGGGAGGCGCTACCCAGCGCCAGGATTACTCCGGCCGCAATGATCAGCGGCAGCAGGATCGTCGGCAGCAGCCGCCGGTAAACGGCATAGAAGATCGCCAATACGACGAAGAGCGATGAAACGATGCAGGAGAGAATATTGGATTTCATGGCCGCTTCATCTATCACGGCACTGACATGGGCGCCGGCGCAGCTGACCGAGACGGCGAGTCCGCTACGGGCCTGATTGATGCCGACTACCAGCCGGCGGGCGAACTCGATATCCTGCACCGGTTGGGCCGGCTCGGCAATGACGATCATCACGCGCTTGTCCCGGGACAGGAAATACGGAGAGTCGGTATCCAGGTCCAGTGCCTGGCTGGCTGTCTTCAGGCGCGGCAGGATAAAATCCCTGATATAGAGCGGGTCAGCCGTCGCCAGGGTCGTCATGCTACCGCCGAATTGCCCCGCCAGATCGGTTTTGATACGCTGCAGCGCGGCATCGAAGGCCACCGGTGAAAGCTGTCCGGCCAGCTTCTCCGCATCTGTTGCGGCAACAAACAGCTGCGGCCTGGCTACGGCATAGGCTATGAAGTCGGCGAACAGCTTGCCTTCCGATTCCTCATAGATGCGCCAGATCACCCGGCTGAAGGCCGGTTTGCCATCAAGTTGCAGAGCCTGCAGGCGGGTGGCCAGTTTTTCGGCCTCGACCGGGAGCAGGGCCGGTTCTCCCTCCAGCACGAAATAGGCCTCCCTGGCGCCACCGGTCCACTCCAGGGAATCGAGCAGAAGCCTCAATGCGGGCAGACGCGACGGAAACAGCCTGAAGATATCTGCCTCGAAACGGGTCGAGGCGATCATGATGGCTGACAGCGCTACCAGCAGCAATGATACGGCAATAACCTTGAGCGGCGAGCGGGTGGTCACCCGGAAAATCCACTGCAGATGGCGTTGGGTAAGCGCGTTAATATGCGAGGTTGAACGTGAAAACAGGTCGCTAAGCATGGTGATGCCGGAATCCTTTACTTGGTAAGGTGGCTTCATGAATAGATCAAATCACCAGGTGATGCAAGCAAACAGTAATCACAAAAATGTAATCCGCCTTCAGAATGTCAGTTCAATTTATGCAATAGCGCAATCAAAACTTGACTGCAGCAAATATTGTCACTAAAGTTAGTTTTACTAATCATTAACAATGCTAACTTATATACCAAGCTATTTAGGGAAGTGAATATGAATAACGGCAAAGAAACTAATCCTGAAATCATCGACAATTTCAGACGGGTATTCCAGGCGATAAATGAATACTCAAAAAGCGCCGAGCAGTCAACCGGCTTGACCGGACCACAGTTATGGGCACTAAAAATCCTGGACGGCACTTCCCCCATGAGAGTCTCCGAGCTGGCTCAAAACATGTGTCTGCGTCCACCAACTGTCGTGGGAATCCTTGATCGACTGGAAATAAAGGGTTTGGTTTTACGTACTCGTTCAAAGAACGACCGAAGGGTGGTGGATTTGCGGCTTACAGATGCGGGCAAGCTGCTGGCAGCAAATTCACCCGAAGTTGCCCAGGCTATGCTGTTGAAGGGGCTGAATGAACTTTCGGACGAGCAGTACATTTGTGTTGCGGAAGGCATGAAGTTGGCAGCAAAGATGCTCGGCGCGGAGCGCTTCACCCCGCTGCCACTCCACAGTTAATTTCCATCCCTAAAGTGCGCTCTTTCATCCTGGCGACAAGGAGTAGTCACACTATGCGCCAAGCATTTAGAACAAGGCTGACACGCCAAACACGTTTCTCCGCGTCAGTCTGGCGGCGGCGCATGGTTTTCTGGTGTGGCGCGGTTGCGGTCGGTTTTGCCGCAGTGATATTTTCAATCGGAAGTGATTATGCCAATCAGCTGTTCCAGGGCATGCTCGAATACTCGCCCTATCTGCCCTTCTTGGTAACACCGCTTGGCCTTGCATTGATAGTTTTCATCACCGGGCGCTTCTTTCCCGGCTCCCAGGGGAGCGGCATCCCGCAAAGCATTGCGGCAATTGCGCTGTCGTCTCATGATGAACGTAAAAAGGTACTTTCTCTCCGCATAGCATCCGGAAAAATCATCTTAACCCTTTCGGCCCTGCTGGTGGGTGCCTCGGTGGGGCGTGAAGGCCCCACGGTACAGATCGGTTCAGCCATTATGTATTCCCTGTCGCGTTTCGCCAGCTTTTCGTGGCTGGTATTGCCGCTTATGGCATCATCATTCATTGCCTATGCCGTTTCCCGAAGAATCTGCCCAAAACCGTTATACAAAACCATGGCTGAAGGATTTATTGCCCGTATCAAAGAGCAATCCGACTGCAATCCGAGGATTGAGCAGCATCATCAAAATGAAACCAAATAACACGCACATACTCTCTTTGGTGAAAATTGCGATAAACTTTAAACGGAAGACATCAAAAAAGGAGATGAGATGGGTAAATTTACCCTTGACATAGGTGCGAACCCCATATCGGGAGGAATCCACTTCAGGGTCTGGGCGCCGTCGGCTACCTCGATCGAGGTCGAAGTAGTGGGCGCCGGTGCACCAAAAACGCATCTCCAGCAGGATGGCGAATACTTTCAGGGAGTTGTGCAAGCGAACGCAGGCGACCGTTACTGGTACTGGCTGGACGGCACGCTGCGGCGCCCCGATCCCGCTTCCCGCAGCCAACCGGACGGCGTGCATGGTCCTTCCCAGGTGATGAATCCAGACTTTGCCTGGAGCGACAGCCATTGGCGGGGAATAGAACTTGAAGAATACCTCATATATGAGCTGCATGTGGGAACCTTTACCCCGGAGGGCACCTTTGACGGGATAATCTCCCGCCTCGAATACCTGTGCGACCTCGGAATAACCGCTCTGCAACTTATGCCGGTGGCCCAGTTCCCGGGTGAGCGCAACTGGGGCTATGACGGCACCTTCCCCTTTGCCCCCCAGAATTCCTATGGCGGAGCGGAAGGTTTGAAACGGCTGGTGGATGCCTGCCACGACCGGGGACTGGCCGTAATCCTGGATGTGGTCTATAACCACCTGGGGCCGGAAGGGAACTATCTGCACGCTTTCGGTCCTTACTTTACCGGCCGCTACCGTACCCCCTGGGGAGATGCGGTTAATTTCGACGGCCCCGGTAGTGATCAGGTCCGGCACTATTTTATCTCCAATGAGCTTTACTGGATAACCGAATTTCATATCGATGCCCTGCGGCTGGATGCCATCCATGGCATCTACGACTTCAGTGCCCGGCATATACTTCAAGAATTGTCCGAGGCTGTACACCTGCAAGGAGCTGAACTTGGCCGCCGGATCCACGTTATTGCCGAAAGCGACCTGAACGACGTCCGGGTGATCAAATCGCCCGAGTCGGGCGGCTACGGGCTGGATGCCCAGTGGAACGACGATTTCCACCATGCCCTGCGAACCCTGCTGACCGGCGACCGAAGCGGCTATTATTGCGACTTCGGCAGTTTTTCGGATCTGACAAAGAGTATCCGGGAGGGTTTCGTGCTTTCCGGCGGTTATTCAGCTTTCAGAAAACGGCGACATGGAAGTTGTTCGGCAGAGATCCCCCCCGCTCAATTGGTCGTATTTTCCCAAAACCATGATCAGGTGGGAAACAGGATGTGCGGTGAGCGGCTTTGCAATCACCTTTCAATACAGCAACTCAAGCTGGCCGCAGCAACTGTGCTGTTCTCCCCCTACCTGCCGCTGCTCTTCATGGGGGAGGAATATGGGGAGTTGGCCCCCTTTCCCTATTTCATCAGTCACAGCGATGCGGAACTGGTGGAGGGGGTCAGGCAGGGACGTCTGGAGGAATTCGCCGCCTTTTGCCATCAGGACTTGCCACCAGATCCACAGGCAGAGAGTACATTCATTTCTGCCAAGCTGGATCAGGAAAAGCGCCACCAAGAAAATCATCGGGTCATCTTCAACTTCTACATCGAACTGATACGGCTGCGAAAGGAATGCGCCCCGCTTTCCAGACTCAACAGAGCGGATATGCAGGTGATCGCCAACGAGGAAGAACGGGTACTGGCGATTATCCGACGCATCGCTGACGATCAGGTGATCTGCCTGTTCAATTACAGTGACCAAGAGCGTGTAATTTCGCCGCCGCTGGCGAGTGGCGACCTGCGGGTTCTGCTCGATTCTGCGGGAAACTATCGGCCGGGCAGTTGCCTTACCGTCTTTTCCACCCGTCCTAATACATTCCCAACGCTTGCGCCGTTTGGTGTCTTTGTCTACCGAAAGGAATAATCCAATGGAGCGTTTTCTCTGTATTCACGGCCACTTTTATCAGCCGCCCCGGGAAAACCCGTGGCTGGAGTCCATTGAGATTCAGGATTCGGCCTATCCCTATCATGACTGGAACGAACGGATCACGGCCGAATGTTATGCTCCCAACACCGCCTCCCGGAATCTGGATGGCGAAGGGCGCATCATGGGTATCGTCAGCAACTATGCCCGGATCAGCTTCAACTTCGGACCGGCCCGGAAAAGACCGGCGAGTATGGTACGTCCCGGAACAATTCCATCATGAAACTTGGTGAACTGCTCTATTTCAATGCAGGCGCCCTAAAAGCGGCAATGGGAGGTGTATGAACGGCATCGGGCTCAGAATACCGGCGGCAACCTACCGTCTCCAGTTCAATTCGGGATTCCGCTTCAGCGATGCCAGGGAGATTGTGCCCTATCTGCATCGCCTCGGCATCAGCGATATTTATGCGTCACCCTACTTCAAGGCGAGCGAGGGGAGTCTTCACGGCTACGACATCCTGGACCAGAACAGCCTGAACCCGGAGATCGGTTCAGAGGACGAGTACGAAGCGATGGTTGACGAACTGAAACGGCTGGATATGGGCCAGATCCTGGACATTGTTCCAAACCATATGTGCATCGTGGGACAAGGGAACGCCTTCTGGATGGATGTACTGGAAAACGGCCCCAGTTCCACCTATGCGAGTTTCTTCGATATTGACTGGCACCCGGTCAAGCCGGAGTTGGAGAACAAGATCCTGATCCCCATTCTGGGCGATCAGTATGGTACTGTACTCGAAAACGGAGAGCTGCGCCTTACCTTTGAAGAGGGCTCTTTTTTAGTCCACTACTACGAACACCGGCTGCCGGTTATTCCCAAGACCTACAGTAATATTCTGATGCTCAATATAAACATCCTGGAGCAGGAGCTTGCTGCCGAGACGCCACAATTCCAGGAAGTTATGAGCATCATCACTGCGCTCGGTCACCTGCCTCCCACCACAGAGCAGAACCCGGAGCGGATCGCGGAACGTTACCGGGAAAAAGAGGTCGTCAAGCGTCGTCTCTGGACCCTGTATCAAAACAGCAGCGCAATCAGGACGTTCATTGACTCCAATGTGGATGCTTTCAACGGCACAAGAGGCAACCCGCGCAGTTTCGATCTGCTGGACTCGCTTCTTCGCGATCAGATCTATCGCATCTCCCATTGGCGCGTCGCTACCGAGGAGATCAACTATCGCAGATTCTTCGATATCAATTCCCTGGGGGCAATCAGGGTGGAGGATCCGGCCGTCTTCGAAAAGACACACCAGCTTATCTTCAAACTGGTGGAGACCGGCAAGATCAGCGGTTTGCGCATTGACCACGCCGATGGATTGCTGGATCCGGAAGATTATATCAAGCGGCTACAGACGGGTTGTTTCATCCGGATGTACGGCGCCGCGCAAGACGCCGGTAACGGAGCGGAAGATGCCGTGGCAGCGTCCAGAAAAAAATATGACCAGGTTGTTGCAGCCGCCCCCACCTACAAGCCATTCTACATCATCGTGGAAAAGATACTCCTTAAAGCCGAGACACTGCCGGACAGCTGGCCGGTGTTCAGTACTACCGGGTACAACTTTGCCAATCAGGTAAACGGACTGCTTGTGAAAACTGCGAATGCAAGGGTGTTTGAGACAATCTACACGCGCTTCCTGCAACACCGGGTCGACTTCCCGCAAGCTGTCTACGACAAAAAAAAGCTGGTCATGCAGGCAGCCATGTCCAGCGAGATCAACACTCTGGGACACTATCTGAACAGGATATCCGAACAGAGCCGTCATACCCGGGACTTTACCCTCAACAGCCTGATCAAGTCCATCGTGGAGGTGATCGCCTATTTCCCGGTATACCGGACCTACATCAACAGCTTTGAAGTCCATGAACGCGACCGCCAGTACATCGAAGCGACGATCGGACGGGCAAAACGCCAGAACCCGGCTATCAGCGCATCAGTTTTCGACTTTATCAGGGATGTTCTCCTGCTCCGTTTTCCCGAATTCATGAATGACGAGCTCAAGACAACGTGGCTCGATTTCGTGAAGCGCTTTCAGCAGATCACCGGCCCGGTCATGGCCAAGGGGGTCGAGGATACGGCCTTCTACCTTTACAATCGGCTTGTTTCGCTGAACGAAGTTGGCGGAAGTCCGGAACGGTTCGGTATCACCCTGGACGCCTTCCATGGCCAGAATATCGAGCGCTGTAAGTCCCGCCCTCTGGCCATGCTGGCCACATCGACCCATGACACCAAGCGCAGCGAGGATGTCCGTGCCAGGATCAACGTGCTATCCGAGATCCCCGAGCTATGGCGGGAGGGGCTTTCCCGTTGGGGCCGGCAAAACCGCAAGGTCAAGATGATTGTCGATGGTAAGCCGACGCCTAGCCGCAATGAAGAGTACCTGCTCTACCAGACGCTGGTTGGAACCTGGCCATTATCTGACATCAGGGATGATGAGTTTGCGCAATTTCGCACGCGGATCAAGGAGTATATGCTGAAGGCCATGCGGGAGGCCAAGGTGCACACAAGCTGGATCAGTCCCAACTCGCTGCATGAGGATGCGGTGATGTATTTCATTGACACTATCCTGAAGGAATCCCGACACAACAGTTTTCTTGAGGATTTTGCTTCATTTCAAAAGCTGACCGCGGCCTGCGGAATGTTCAATTCCCTTTCTCAGGTGCTCCTCAAGATCACCTCTCCCGGGATCCCTGATTTCTACCAGGGGAATGAATTGTGGGATTTCAGCCTGGTAGACCCTGATAACCGCCGCCCTGTTGATTATCGCCTCAGAAGCGGCCTGCTGGCTGAACTGCTGCAAAAGGAGACAGACGCAGGCCTCCTGGAAACGGCCCGGGAGGTGGTTGCCAACAGGGACGACGGCCGCATCAAGATGCACCTGACCTGCAAGTCGCTGGGCTTCCGTCGGAAGAACCTGGAACTATTCGAAACGGGCAGATACCTGCCGCTCGCGGTGGAAGGCACCTTCCATGAACATGTCTGCGCATTTGAACGCTCAGTCAACGACAGTTCGTTCCTGGTTATTGTGCCGCTCTATTGCAGCCGCTTGATACAGGACAGCAACGGACTGCCGCTGGGTCATGGGGTATGGCAGGACACACGTATCATCCAGCCGTTCGATAGTGCCACAAGCCGCTACCGCAACATATTCACAGGAGAAGAACTGGTTCTCGATCAAGAGGATGGCCGGTTGAGCATTGCGCTTTCGGAGATACTCTCGGTATATCCGGTCGCCTTGCTGGAACGTCTTGACCGAACCACCCCTAGCCCCTCCTAACATAGGAGGGGGACTAAAACTCCCTTCCTCGCCCCCCTCCTTGTTAAGGAGGGGCCGGGGGTGGTTCGGGGTTGGGTATGGCTGGGATTTTTGAAGTTTCAATGGAGTTTCCATGCTGAACAAACGTGGCTGCGGAATACTGCTGCACCCGACATCACTGCCGGGTCCAGGGGGCATAGGCTCGCTGGGGAGGAATGCCCGGCGCTTTATCGATCTGCTGGCAGACATGGGCATGTCATACTGGCAGGTGCTGCCGCTGTCGCCGCCTGCCTGCGGCAATTCGCCCTATTCCGCCTTTAGCGCCTTTGCCGGCAATCCGCTGCTGATCGATCTGGAGCAGCTTGCCGACGAGGGAGACCTTTCCCCGGGCTGCTGCGACAACAACTGTTATTCTGAAGACCATGTGGACTTCGCCGGTGTCACTGGTTCTAAAATGGAACTGCTGTACCAGGCAGCCTCAGCCTTTCTGGCGGACAAAAGCACGCTCCGTACGCTTGAGTTCCGGCACTTTTGCGACACAACCCCCTGGCTGCACGATTATGCTCTTTTCATGGCCCTGAAACGGCATTACAACGGCAAGAGCTGGATTCTCTGGCCGGAAAGAGCGGCAGGCATCACTCCTGAAACAGCCCGGGAGTATGCGGTACAGTTCGGCCACGAAATCGGCGTACAGAAATATCTGCAATGGCAATTCTCCAAGCAGTGGCTAATGCTGCGAGGCTATGCCAACGAGCGTGGCATAGCCGTGATCGGCGATATTCCCATCTTTGTCGCCTTCGATTCCGCCGATGTCTGGAGCCGCCGTGACCTGTTCCTTCTAGACGACGCGGGTAATCCTCCGGTTGTTGCCGGTGTGCCTCCGGATTATTTCAGTGCCACCGGCCAGTTGTGGGGCAACCCGCTCTATGACTGGGAGGTCATGGAGCAAGACGGTTACCAGTGGTGGATCGACCGTTTCAGGACGACCTTCAATCTCTTTGACATTGTCCGAATTGATCATTTCCGTGGCTTTGAAGCGGCGTGGCAGATACCGGCAGAGGAAACGACAGCCGAAAGGGGAGCCTGGATCAAAGGGCCGGGAGAGAGGCTTTTTGACGCCCTGTTTGCAGCACTGGGGAAACTTCCCATAATCGCAGAAGATTTGGGCGTCATCACCCCCGAGGTGCTGGCGCTGCGGGATCGCTACAACTTCCCGGGCATGAAGATCCTGCAGTTTGCCTTTGAGAAAGAGCCGGTAAATCTGCCTCACCTTCACATCAAAAACGGGGTTGTCTATACCGGAACGCATGACAATGACACGACCAAAGGGTGGTATGCTTCAATAACGGATGCCGAACGTCATGAGATGAGCGAATATCTGGGCAGTTCCGGAGTGGACGGTGTAGGTGATCTGCTCCGTGCAGCGCTCATGTCGGTTGCCGACACGGCGATCATACCGTTGCAGGATATTCTGAAGCTGGGAAGTGAGGCGCGCATGAACATACCAGGCACCCCCTTCGGCAACTGGGAGTGGCGCTTTTCCTGGGACATGCTTCCACAGGACCTGTCCGTTTCGATTCGGGGCCGGCTGGAACGCTACGACAGAGCTTCTACAGGGAGAAAATACGTATGCGACTAAAAGATTCTGTCCTAGAGGACAATCCGCACTGGTACCGGGACGCCGTCATTTATCAGGTACACATCAAGGCCTTTGCCGATTCCAACGCAGACGGCATTGGCGACTTCCGTGGGTTGACCGGCAAGCTTGACTACCTGCAACAGCTCGGTGTCACGGCGCTCTGGCTGCTCCCTTTCTATCCGTCCCCCCAGCGCGATGACGGCTATGACATCGCCGATTACTATGACGTCAACCCTAACTACAACACCCTCCGCGAGTTCAAACAGTTTCTTCGTGCTGCTCACCGGCGTGGGCTCCGGGTGATAACCGAACTGGTGTTAAACCACACCTCGGATCAGCATCCCTGGTTCCAGCGGGCCCGCAAGGCAAAACAGGGATCCGCCCATAGGGACTTTTACGTCTGGAGCGACACACCGGAAAAGTACCGGGATGCGCGGATTATCTTTCGGGACTTCGAAAGTTCCAACTGGACCTGGGATCCGGTGGCCAAAGCCAACTACTGGCATCGTTTCTACTCTCACCAGCCGGATCTCAACTTTGACAATCCCAAGGTACAGGCAGAAATGCTCAAGGTGATCGATTTCTGGATGGGCCTGGGCGTAGACGGCGTCAGGCTCGATGCTGTTCCCTATCTGTATGAGCGTGAAGGGACCAATTGCGAAAATCTGCCTGAAACCCACACCTTCCTAAAAAAACTGCGTGCCCATCTGGACGAACGTTTTAAAAACCGCCTGCTGCTTTCAGAAGCCAACCAGTGGCCGGAGGATGCAGCCGCCTATTTTGGCGATGGAGACGAAAGCAACATGGCTTTCCATTTTCCGCTCATGCCGCGCATGTTCATGGCCATTGAGATGGAAGACCGTTTTCCGATCGTCGATATCCTCGATCAGACGCCTGCCATCCCGGAGGGGTGCCAGTGGGCCATCTTCCTGCGCAACCATGATGAATTGACCCTGGAGATGGTGACAGATGAGGAGCGTGACTATATGTACCGGGTCTACGCCGCGGACCCGCGCGCTCGCATCAACCTCGGCATCCGCCGCCGACTGGCCCCTCTGATGAAAAACAACCGCCGAAAGATCGAACTGATGAATGTGTTGCTATTCTCCATGCCGGGCACTCCAATAATCTACTACGGCGACGAAATCGGCATGGGTGACAATTATTATCTGGGCGACCGCAACGGAGTACGTACACCGATGCAGTGGAATCAGGACCGCAACGCCGGCTTTTCCCAATCCAGCCCCCAGAGGCTGTTTCTGCCGGTAATTATTGAAGCTGAATATCATTATGAGTCGATCAACGTGGAGAACCAGGAACGCAATCCCTCTTCCCTGCTCTGGTGGATGCGCCGCACTATTGCCATGCGCAAGAATTTCAAGGCCTTTGGCTGTGGCAGTCTGGAAATACTGCCATCCGACAACCCGAAAGTCCTGACCTTCATCCGCAGCCATAAAGATGAAAAAATTCTGGTGGTCATCAATCTCTCGCGGTTCACCCAAACGGTCACAGTTGATCTTTCACGCTACGCCGGCATGTTTCCCGAAGAGGTTTTCAGCCGTAACCGTTTTCCGATTATCCAGGAGTCGCGCTATCACTTCACCATGGGGCAATATGACTACTTCTGGTTTGTCCTGCGCAGTACGGAGGCACGGAGGGAACCATGTGATGAGGAGTACTTGAAGCTGAAACTGGCTGAAGGGCATCCCTGGTGGGATGTGGTAAATGGCAAGGCCGGAGAGCGTTTCTGCTCCTTTGTCCTGCCTCTCTACCTACAGCGCGTATTTTGGTTCTGCGGCAAAGGAAGGGTTATCAGTCAAATTACCATACTTGAAAGCTGCCAGTTGAAACAGAATGATCAACTTTTTCTGCTGACCTTCATAAAGGTCGCATACACCGAGTGGGATCCCGAGGTCTATCTGCTCCCCCTGGCATGGATTTCCAATGAACGTTTGCAAAACGTGAAGGAGAGGTATCCACTGGAAATAATAACGCCTCTGTCACTTGGGGATATTGACGGCTTTCTCTGTGATGCGGCCTATTTCGAGGAGTTTCGTGAACTGCTCATGAAAATGATACACGAACGCACAAAAGTAACGGGTGAACTCGGTTCTCATCTGGTTGGCCTGATTGGAAGCGGTATGTCCAGGAATTTCCCTCCCCGGACAGAACTGTTCCCCAGCAGGGTTGTCACGGTTGTGCAGAATAATACCAGCATTCTGTATGGTGACAGGTTACTGTTCAAAATGTACCGCAAACTGGATGAGGGGGTTAACCCGGAAGCTGAGATCCTTCAGTTTCTGGGCGGCAAAAACAGGTTCCGCAATGTTCCGGTATATGCCGGAAAGATCGAATACCGGCCGACCAGCGGCAAAGTTTATGATATCGGCGTTCTGCAATCCTACATCGCCTGTCACGGCGATGCCTGGGGGAACACGTTGTCAAGCCTGACGCAATTTATTGAGTATCTGTTGTCTAACAGACAGGATCTGCCGAAACTTCCATCCAGCCTGCCGACGCTTCTGGAAGTCGTTGAAAACGGGATTCCTGAACAGTTTCATGAGCTCGTGCGCGGGCTGCATCTGGAAATGGCCCTTCTGCTCGGCCGGCGGACCGCCGAAATGCATCGTGCGCTGGCTTCCGGATCGACGGATAGTAGCTGGAGCATGGAGGAGTTTTCCACCCTGTACCAGCGTTCCCTGTTTCAGTCGATGCGGGCGCAGGTACGAAAGACATTCCAGGCATTGGCAAAAACCGTTCCCGGCTTGCCTGCTCCTGTTCAAAAGAGAGCCGAACGGATTTTGGAGGCAGAAAATGAGATTATCAGCTGCCTGAAGAAAATTACCGGTCGCCGCTTTGCCGCAATGAAATGCAGAATTCACGGTGATTTTCATCTTGGGCAGGCGCTTTTTACCGGTAAGGATTTCGTCTTTATTGATTTTGAGGGCGAACCGGCCCATTCGCTGAGTGAACGTCGCCTGAAACGTTCTCCATTGCGGGATGTTATCAGCATGATCCATTCCATCCATTATGCAACCATGACCACGCTGGCTCACCACAGCACCGGCCACCCGGATGACACGGCTCTGCTTGAAACATGGCTGGAAGCTTGGTATGTCTATGTCAGCGGCTCATATCTGAAAGCTTATCTGCATACCATGAAGAATTCACCACTGGTACCGGCAAACAGAAAGGAACTTGAAGTCATGCTGCGAAGCTACCTGATTCAACGTGTGGTTCACGAATTGGGACACGAACTGAATAACCGCACGGATCAGATTGATCCTCACCTGCGGGGGCTTGAAATGCTGCTGCGGGAGTTCCGCTCCAGTCCCATTACCAAAAAGAACATTGAGCCTGAAGCGGAGATATCGAATTTATGAATGCCCATATTCTTTACCAGATCAAAAAGCTGAAAGACTATCTGGCCATTAAAACCGAAATGGTCAACCACCAGGCCATCATCAAGGATGTGGCCTCGGGTGTTGATCGTTCCTGGATATATTATCTGATGCTGCTTTCGGCCGGCCTGATCGCTCTATTGGGACTGCTTACCAACAGCGTGGCGGTGGTAATCGGCGCCATGCTTATCTCCCCGCTGATGGGCCCGATAATTTCCTCCGGCCTGGCCTTGACCATCGGTGATCTACGACTGGCCGGCAGAGCGTTTCGCACCATTGCCGTCAGTGTGGCGTTGACGATCCTGATCAGCGCACTGGTGACATTGATCTCACCGCTGAAAGAGCCCACCGCCGAGATCATGGCCAGGGTACGCCCTAATATTTATGACCTCTTTGTCGCGGTTATTTCCGGTGTTGTCGGTACCGTGGCCCTCTGTACCAAACGCAATTACCTGATTACAGCCACCGGCGTAGCCGTGGCCACAGCGGTCATCCCCCCCCTGAGCGTTGTCGGCTACGGACTGGGCACCGGACAACTGATGCTTGCCATGGGGGGCTTTCTGCTGTTTTTTACGAACTTCGTGGCAATTATCCTTACCTCCGACCTGGTGTTCTTTATCCTGGGATTCAGAACCACACATGTTGAAGCAATTCAATATTCCCCTCGTAAACGCCTGCTGATAATCGCCGGCCTGCTGACTTTGATCTCAATCCCTCTTGTATATACCCTGGTGGTTGATCTGAAAAAGGTTAACACAAAAAAACGAATTGAGCGGGTACTGAAAAAGCAACTGAACCGGGAACTTGCCTCACGCATGACCAATTATTTCTATCTGGGTAAGAATGGTAGAATCCAGGTCAATGCATCGGTCAACACCGTTAAGCTTATCGACTCACACTTAAAAGAGCAGATTGAAGCAGAATTGACAAAAGTGGTCAAAACCCCGGTTAATCTCCATCTTGAGCAGGTTATCGTCGCTTCGGAAAAGTTGCCTGTTCAGATTTCACAAACGGAAATGGCAACCGGTATGGTCACTTCACCACCGAGGATTGATACGCCGGCAGAAATACGTGGCAAGGTCAACCTAATGTCAGAGCAGGTTGAGGCTGAACTGACAGCGGCCCTTGATCCGTTTCCGGTTTCAAGCACCCGCATAACCTTTGCCGGTGGAGACAGCCCTCTCCTGATAACACTCGACCTGCGTCGGGATTATCCTGTAGGTGGCGATGAACGCCTGTTACTTTCCCGCCTTGTTCAGCGAACCCTGGAGCTGCCGGTTGTACTGGCTATTAACGAATTGCCACTGCTGCCAATCCTGAAGTTTTCCAAAGACGGGAGCCTCACGCCTGATTCTGTGAAAAACCTGACTATCATAACCAGGCTGCCGGGTGGACCGGTTGGTTTCAGATTCCTGCTGGAAGGCTCCAGGAAAAATGGAAACAATGTGTCTGTATTGAAAAAATATCTGACCGGGGAACTGAAAGTACCGCAAGAGCTTATTTCAACAAGCCACCCTGCCGGAAATACTTACGGTGATAACGGTGTCAAACTACAAATCATTCGCCACCAGGAGATGCAATGAATCATAACAGACAAGGTTTTTCTTTCCGGTCTTTGCACCTTTCGCTCCGGTTTGTCATTCCGCTGGCAATTGCCCTGGCCATCCTGGCCTATGCTGTGGTGCCGCTGGTGGACGGATTGACCCTGCGCTGGGCAGTGCGCGATATGGACATCCGTTCCCGCCTGATCTACAGCACCATCCAGGAACCTCTGGCCGAACTGCTGCAGAAGGGCGAACGCAGCCGGATCAACGCGCTTCTGCTGCGCGCTACCAAGGATGAACGGCTTCTGGCTCTGGGAGTCTGCAATCAAAATGAAAAACTGATCTATCGTACCGCCGCTTTTCCAGCGGAACTTTCCTGCAAAACTCCGGACAAGTCGGGCGAAGACCCGGCGCATTTGATTCGTCTGCCCCAGGGACCGGTGCATTTCGCCGTCAATCCGCTTGAATTTGAGGGCAGCATAATCGGTTCTCTGGTACTGGTGCATGACATGAGCTACATGGAGCGGCGGAGCGCGGATACCCGCAAGTATGTGATCCTGCTGTTCGCGGTGCTGGGGGTGGTCATCTCATTTATTACGGTGTTCGTTGCCCATCTCAGCTGGCAAGGATGGATGGAGGGTGTCCGGGCGATGCTGCGCGGCGAAGGCATAATCAAACCATTTTCCGGACCGCAACAGGCAACCAGTTCGGAACTTCAACCACTGGTCGGAGACCTGCGCACGCTTCTGCGCAATATTGACGCCGAGCGACGCTTTGCCGACGACTCCACCATTACCTGGAGCCCGGAATCCCTGCGTTCGCTGCTGCACAAACAGCTGGTGGGAGAACGGGTCATCGTCGTCTCCAACCGCGAGCCTTACATCCATTTGCAAAATAACGGCCAGATCGAGGTTCATCGTCCCGCCAGCGGCCTGGTTACAGCTGTAGAGCCGGTCATGCGGGCCTGTTCCGGAACCTGGATCGCCCACGGCAGCGGCTCCGCCGACCGAGAGACAGTTGATAGCCACGACCGGGTGCGGGTGCCGCCCGACAACCCTGAGTACAACCTGCGCCGGATCTGGCTTACGGAGGAAGAGGAGAAGGGCTACTATTACGGCTTTTCCAACGAAGGTCTCTGGCCTTTGTGCCATATTGCCCACGTTCGGCCGGTGTTCAGAAACAGCGACTGGGAGCAGTATGTCAAGATCAACCAGCGCTTTGCCGATGCAGTTGTCAAGGAAGCGGACAGCGACGACCCGGTGGTGCTGGTGCAGGATTACCACTTTGCCTTGCTGCCGGGCATGATCCGCAAGGCACTGCCCAAGGCCACCATCATCACTTTCTGGCATATTCCCTGGCCCAATCCCGAATCATTCGGCATCTGCCCATGGCGCGAAGAGCTGCTGAAGGGGATGCTGGGCAGTACCATACTCGGTTTCCACACTCCATACCATTGCAAGAATTTTCTGGAGACGGTGGACCGCTACCTGGAAACCCGCATCGAGCATGAATCATCGACCATTTCGCGCAGAGGCCAGCTTACCATGGTAGAGAATTACCCGATCTCAATCCAGTGGCCGCCTGCCTGGCATGGAACCCTGCCGCCGGTGGAACAGACCCGGGCAGAGATTCTGGATGAACTGGGACTGCCCCCCGATCACCTTTTGGGGATCGGGGTGGACCGTATGGACTACACCAAGGGGATTCTGGAGCGGTTTATGGCGGTGGAGCGAATGCTGGAACTGCACCCCGAACTGGTGGGACATTTCACGTTCATCCAGATCGCCGCTCCGAGTCGTTCGGCCCTGGAGGAATACCAGAACTTCGAGGCACGGGTGCATGCCCTGGCAGAGCGGATCAACATTCATTTTACACTTGAAGGACGTCCGGCAATCATTCTCAAGGCGGAACACCATGAGCCGGACCAGGTCAACCGCTATTATCGCGCCTGCAAAGTCTGCATGGTGACCAGCCTGCACGATGGCATGAACCTGGTGGCCAAGGAATATGTGGCTGCCCGTGACGATGAACTGGGTGTGCTTGTTCTGAGCCAGTTTACCGGAGCGGCTCACGAACTGCACGAAGCCCTGATAGTTAATCCCTACCATGTGGAACAAACCGCCGAAGCTCTCCATCAGGGCCTGATCATGCCGGAATACGAGCAACGGGAGCGGATGCTCAGCATGCGTGCCCTGGTGCGGGATTTTAACGTCTACCGCTGGGCCGGACGGATGTTGCTGGACGCCGCCCGGGTTCGTCAGCGAGAGAAACTGGCTGCCAGGATCGGAAGTGATTCGTGACCGGCAAATCCATGACATATCTGTTCAGTTCTGCCGGAAAAGCTGCATTAAAGACATTTGTTCACCGGACTACGCTGTTTGCATTTGACCTGGACGGCACCCTGGCGCCCATAGTTGCCGACCCCGGCAAGATTGCGATTCCTGATGATGTGCGCAACCGCTTGATCGAGCTTGACCGGATGGCCCCAGTTGCGATCATTACCGGTCGTTCCCGGAAAGATGCTCTGTTGCACCTCGGTTTTACACCCGGTTTTCTGGTGGGAAATCACGGCGCTGAAGGCCTTCCGGGCCGTGAAGCGTATGAAACTGAATATGTGCATCTCTGTCGCGGCTGGAAAGAACAGTTGCACATGTTTTTAGAAAACCGGAGCACCGCCGGGATCGTACTGGAAGATAAAGGCTCGACCTTGTCGCTCCACTATCGGAGCGCACACAACCGGGAGTGGACGCATAAGGAAATATTGACCGCCGTTGACCGCCTGGTTCCACCTCCCCGGCCGGTTTCTGGCAAGTTTGTGGAAAATCTGGTTCCAATGGATGCGTCACACAAGGGGGATGCGCTGCTCTGTATCATGCAGCATTTGGGATGCTCGCGCGCGATCTTCATCGGCGACGATGAAACCGATGAAGATGTTTTCCGTCTTAGTAATGACAATATCCTGGGTGTCCGTGTAGGAATGAGCCCGCTGAGTTCATCCCGCTATTATCTGCGGAACCAGGATGAAATAGGGGTGTTACTCGACCGCTTCATTGAAACTACGGATAAGGAGATTCCGCCTGTTATGTATCAGTAAGTTGGAGGTTTAACAAGGACATGTGCCATGACCATTGAAATAGCCCTGGTACTGGGGCTGGTTGTTTCAGCCGTGATCCTGTTTGCCACAGAGCGCCTGCCGGTGGACCTGACCGCGCTGATCGTCATGGGGGCCATGCTGCTGTCCGGCATCATCACGCCACAGGATGCCATCGGTGGTTTCAGCAACCCGGCCACCGTCACCGTAGGCGCCATGTTCGTTCTGTCGGCCGGCCTGTTTAAAACCGGCGCTGTCAACCTTTTGGGGGGAGTCCTGACACAGGTAGGCAGGAAAAGTTTCTGGCTGGTTCTGATCGTCATGATGCTGATGGTAGGTGTTCTTTCGGCCTTCATTAATAATACGGCAGCGGTAGCCATCTTCCTGCCGGTGGTACTTGCAATTGCCAGAGACTGCAAAGTTTCCGCTGCCAGGCTGCTGATGCCGCTTTCCTTCGCATCCATGTTCGGGGGAGTCTGTACCCTGATCGGCACTTCCACCAACATCCTGGTTTCATCCATCGCCGAACGACATGGTCTGGCGCCGATCGGCATGTTTGAGACGACGCCTCTTGGGCTGATATTCTTTGTTGTTGGATCGCTTTACATGCTGCTGATAGGTGTACGCATGATTCCGGACCGGGTCGCCGGTGCAGAACGCGGACCGGTATTCGGCAGTGGTGATTATCAGATCGAGATCATACTCGAACCCGAGGCCCGTTCAGTCGGTACGTTGCTGTCAGAATCGCCTCTGCTGAAAGATATCACCATTAGAGCGGTGGAGGTTTTCCGGAATGGGTTTCGAATCGAAGATCTGCCGGAAAAACTACTGCTGCAGGCCGGTGATCATCTGAAAGTGCGCTGCGATCTGGAGAACTTCCGTAAACTGAAGCTGCGTCGTGGAATTTCATTACGCCAGGCCAGCGGAAATGCTGTCAGTGAGGAAGCAATTTTGGTCGAGGCTGTGGTGGCCCCGGGCTCCACCCTGGACGGACGCAGTCTGAAACAGGCCCGTTTTCGCTCCCGCTACGGACTAACCGCCATGGCTGTCCGGCATCGTAACCGGATCATGCGGGAGGATCTTGAAGCCCTGACGCTCCGGGCCGGGGATGTGTTGCTGTTTGAGGTGGAGGCCAGCCACATGGATCAGTTGCGGGATGACAAGACCTTTGTGCTCGTATCCCAGGTGGATCTGCCGGTATTCCGAAAGAGCCGGATGCTTACGGCTGTTGTCATCGTGGCCGGAGTCGTGCTGGCTGCCGCTACTGGAATCGTTCCAATCGTAGCCGGCGCAATAGTTGGTTGTATACTGATGGTAATGGCTCGCTGCCTGACTCTGGATGAAGCCTACGGCTCAATCAACTGGCAGGTGATTTTTCTGCTGGCCGGGGTGCTGACACTGGGTACTGCGCTGGAAAAAACCGGCGCTGCGGGGCTGTTGGGCGGGTATCTTGTGGAAAGCGTCGGAGCCTGGGGGCCGATGGCCCTGGTATCCGCCCTCTACCTGACCACATCGCTGTTGACCGAGATCATGTCCAATAACGCAACCGCTGCGCTCCTGGCGCCGGTCGCCATTGCGGCTGCCGAGAGCCTCAACATCGATTCCCGTCCACTGCTGATGGCAATCACCTTTGCCGCCTCGGCCAGCTTCATGACCCCGGTCGGCTACCAGACCAACACCCTGATCTATGGGCCGGGACAGTTCCGCTATGCCGATTTTCTGCGAGTGGGCACCCCGCTTAACATCCTGTTCTGGATAATGGCCACCATCTTCATTCCGCAGTTCTGGCCATTCTGACCGGAGGAAAACCATGGATATACTCCGCGAAATTCTAGATAACTCCCACAACGTACTTCAGCTGCCGATCCTGAAAATGGGCAGTTCCCCGGTAACTCTCTGGACCATTCTGCAGTTGGCGGTGCTGGGGGCACTGCTGTTTTATCTCTCCGGAAAGCTGCGAACCTGGGTAACAGAACATTTTCTGGTCAGAACAAAAATGGAGCTGGGCGCCCGTCAGGCGACCGGCTCCATCATCCGTTATGCCATCATAGGGATAGGATTTGCAGTCATCCTCCAAACCGCCGGAATCGACCTGACAGCCCTGAACGTCCTGGCCGGCGCCGTGGGGCTGGGGCTGGGTTTCGGCCTGCAGAACATCGTCAACAATTTCATCAGCGGCGTGATCATTCTATTCGAGCGACCGATCAAGGTCGGCGACCGGGTCGTGGTGGGGGATGTGGAGGGTGATGTGGTGTATATCGGCGGCAGGAGCACCACGGTGGTCAGCAATGACAACATCAGCATCATCGTGCCGAACTCCAAGTTCATCACCGAGAACGTGATCAACTGGAGCCACAATGACCGCAAGGTCCGCTTCCGGATCCCGGTCAGCGTCGCCTACGGCACCGATCTCGCCGTTGTCGAGCGCCTGCTGCTGGAGGTAGCGAACGCTAATCCCGACGTGCTTGAGGACCCGCTTCCCGGAGTGCGGCTGATGGAATTCGGTGACAGCGGCCTCGGCTTTGAGCTGCGGGTCTGGAGTACATCCCTCATCCACCGGCGCGGTCTTCTGACCAGCGCTATTAACAGCGCCATCTATCGAACCTTCACGGAAAATGGTATAGAGATACCTTATACACGCCGGGATGTGAAGATACTTAAGTGAGACACGGCAAAGGGTTGAATGATGAATAAATGGTTGCGTTTCCTGGACGGGCATATTTATAAGCTCCCTGTGTGGCTTGTGAACATTCTGGGACTGTGTATTGTTGCAGTGGTTGGCTTTTTAGACGGCATCACCGGATCAGACTACTCGTTCTCGGTGTTCTATTTCGTTACCGTGGCCTTTGTAGCATGGTACATCGGCAGAGAGTCAGCAATCCTGGTCGCGTTGTCCGGTTCGGTCTCGTGGTCTGTTGCAGACATTGTGGCAAAGCGTTACCATGAAAACCTTTTGGCGTTGTTCTGGAACGACGTCGTAAAACTCAGTCTGCTACTTTTTGGCGCATATGTGATCTCTGAGATCAAATGTCGGCTCAATTATGAAGAAAAGCTGGCGAGGACTGACCAGTTGACCGGTATAGCCAACAGGCGGCGGTTCAGTGAGGTGGCGGATGACGAAATCAGGCGGTCACGCCGCTACAATGATCCATTTACCGTCATCTATCTCGACATTGACAATTTCAAGACCGTCAATGACACGCAGGGTCACAGCGAGGGTGACCGTCTTCTCCTCCAGGTGGCGTCAACCATCACGACTGTCATTCGGGAGAGTGATACGGTTGCCCGGCTCGGCGGCGACGAATTCGGCCTGTTAATGCCCGAAACAGACGGTGATGCGGCTGTCACGGTTGCGACCAAAATCCATGCCGGCTTGAAGGCACAGATAGAACAGTATTGGCCGGTGACCTTCAGTATCGGCATGGTGACCTACCTCAAAGCACCGGCAAGTGCCGACGAAATGATCCGGGTTGCGGACCAGTTGATGTACGAGGTGAAGAACAACGGTAAGGACGAATTGAGGCATCTGATCGTAACTTGAAAAGTACCCGGTGACATGTAGTTCCCATCGGTAACTCCGGATGAGGAACTGCCATCGGTTTTAGTCTGCCGCAGCCATTTGAGTACAATAAATCACCACCACAAGGAGACAAGAACATGAAAAGCAAAGAAGAGTACCTCCGAGTCATGCAGGCCAAACTGGAAGAATGGAACGCCGATATCGACGTCCTGACGGACAAGGCAAGCGAAGTGTCGTCCGAGGTCAGGGCTGAGTACAACGACCAGATTGCCGTACTGAAGACAAAACAGGCGTCCGCTCGTCAGAAGATTGATGAGCTGCAAAAATCGGGAGGAAGCGCCTGGGAAGATCTTAAGGCAGGCATCGAGTTGGCATGGTCCGCCATCGGCGAAGCCGTGGACTCGGCCAAGTCCCGCTTCAAGTAGGCAGCTATGACGGTAGCTATTGCCCTGAACGCTGCCGGCGGGCTGGCCCTCTTTTTGCTGGCAATGCAGATGATGACCGAAGGGTTAAAAACCTTTGCAGGCGGGAGTCTCAAACAGTTGCTGGGCCGGTTTACATCGACGCCGCTCAAAGGGGTGCTGGCAGGTATCCTGGTGACCGGGCTGGTGCAGTCATCCAGCGCCGTCACCGTTGCCACTATCGGCTTTGTCAATGCCGGTCTACTCACTCTGAGGCAGGCGCTCGGGGTTATCTACGGCACCAACGTCGGCACCACCATCACCGGCTGGCTGGTCAGTCTGGTAGGGTTCGGTGTCAAGATCGAATCCTTTGCCCTGCCAATTATTGCCGCTGGTGTCGCCCTACGGCTGATCTTCTCAGCCAAACGTACCAAAGGGCTGGGAGATGCCTTGGCAGGATTCGGTCTCTTTTTTCTCGGGTTGGCGATCCTGAAAGATTCTTTTGGCGCCCTGGCGGAGAGCTACGGCAGTGCTGTGGCAGGGGGCAGCCTGGGTGGCAATCTGTTGATCTTTCTGCTGATCGGTTTTGTTGCCACTGTGCTTACCCAGTCGTCAAGTGCGGCAATTGCCATCATACTGACCGCTGCCAGCGGCGGCGTTATTGATCTGCAATCGGCTGCGGCTGCGGTAATCGGCGCCAATCTCGGCACCACCTCAACAGCAACTATAGCAGTACTACATGCAACTGCTAATGCCAAGCGGCTTGCAGTTGGGCATGTTCTCTTCAACATCATTACCGGAGTCGTGGCGTTATCACTGCTGCCGCTCCTGATATGGCTGGTCGGTCAGCTGGCCCATCTTCTGGACCTTGAGGGAAGCCCGGCGCTAGTCCTGGCGCTTTTTCATACCGTTTTCAACGTGCTGGGGGTGATGATCATGCTCCCTCTCGGTTCAAGGCTCTCGAACCGTCTTGAGAGGATGTTCCGCAGCCAGGAGGAAGAGACCGGAAGGCCGCAGTATCTCGATGCAACACTGGCTGCCACACCTGATCTGGCCGTTGCAGCGCTGCATGCCGAACTCAGGCGTCTGCTCGGGTTGGTGAATCATCTGGTATCTGACGTCGCCCAGGGCAATGACAGGTCGATAACAGCTGTCGGACGGCAGGCAGACGGTATGCGCGGACTGGTGGCGGCGATTGCCGATTTTGTTGGCACAGTCCGCACTGAAAGCATGTCTCGCGAAGTGGGAGAGCAGCTGGCACGTGCCTTGCGCATCGCCCGCTACCTTGATGAAGCAGCACGGCTTGCAACAACCGCACTGAAGCTGAAGCAGGAGCTGCAAAAGAATGCAGACCAGGAAACTGTCGTCATGTTACGCCGGCTCTTCGAGCAGATTGGCAGCTGCTGCGTGCTGGCCGGAGCACAGGAGCAGACTCACGAACATGATGACAGCGAACGGCTGATAGCACTGGAAGCGTTCGAGCATCACTACCAGAAGAGCAAATCACAGCTGCTGGCTGCTGCGGTATCAGGACGACAGGCAATAGAAGTTGTTGCACGTCAGCTGGATGATTTGAGCAGCACCCGCCGCATGGTGGAACAGATGGTCAAAGCCGACCGGCTGTTGCGTACTCCGTCACTGGCAGAGGTTATTGAATCTGAAAAACGGCATGACGGGGCATGATTAGGTCGATGCAGCAGAGCCCTCGTTTTGCCGGGGGCACAACCCGAAGTCAGAGTGGCCGTTTTATCGTTGATTGATGACTATTGTGATGAAATATTGATTCAGCTGGGCCCATTTACTGAGATATTCGCTATTCTGACGCTAGCAACGGTGTTGGGTGTTGCCAGGAGAACGATTTGAGATATTTTCCATTCCGGGTCGAGACCGGTTCCTCGATCCTAGCGATATGCAGGGCTGACAGGGGGGGGGGAACACCCTTTCGGGACAGAAACTAATTAAAGTTGAAGGCAAAAACTGAGGAAGAGAGATGAACTGAACTTGGAGTGCTCCTTGAACAAAAAGAACTATCACATACTCGCCATTGTCACGCTTACGACACTGATCACCTATCTGCATTTTGTCACAATGCGGCATTATTCAGAGCTCGTTGTTCTTGAAGAACTATACTATCTGCCGCTTCTTCTGGGAGTTCTTCGTTTCGGCCTGAAAGGCGCTGTTATTACCTGGCTGTTCGTATCAGCAGCTTATCTGCCATTCTTTTCCGGCGCCGGGACAATGACCGTACCGGAATTAATGGACAGGGTTCTGCACCTCGTGTTTACCGGGGCATTTGCTTCCGTCGCATACTTCCTTGCTGAGCGTGAGCGAAAAAAGCTCAAACAGGCAGAACAGGACCGCTATCTCGCCGGCATCGGTCAGGTGGCCACCGTTATTGTACATGACCTGAAGAATCCTCTTATATCAATTTTAGGTTTCGCCAGGAGGCTTCGGGAAGGAAAGGGCGATGTTACTCTTGCTGCGCAGACAATAGAGGATTCAGCGCAGAATATGCAGAGGATAGTCTCCTCTGTTCTGGATTTTGCCAAGCCGCTGCAACTTGATCTTAAAGAGGTCGATATCTGGAATATCGTCAATCGGGCCGGTGAATCCTGCCGGACAAAAGCAGCGGCTAAAGGTGTCACCCTGGCGATGCAGCTCCCCTCCGCACCGGTAATCATAGCAATCGACAGATCCCACATCGAACGGGCACTGATTAATCTGATCGATAATGCAGTTGATGCTTCACTGCAAGGGGCACCGGTATCTGTAACTGCTGCTACCGACAGGAAAGAAATAATAATTACCATCAAAGATCAGGGCACTGGAATGGACAGTGAAACCCTGGCAAGCCTTTTTATGCCGTTTTACACGACGAAAAATGAAGGAACCGGTCTTGGTATGCCTATTTCAAGGAAAGTCATTGAGGCGCATGCCGGCACACTGGGTATCACCAGTAATCAGGGAGTTGGAACGGAGGCGAAAATACGGTTGCCTCTCAAGAAAACGCGATATGCAGAGGAGAGAGTCGATGAACATTGAGCGAAGCGTCGCATATTTCTCGATGGAGATCATAGGGACTCAGTCATGAACGACGAAACTCCGACCGACCACTTTAACGATCGTACTAAAGGCTTTTTGATGCGGGCATGGTCATGCATATTTTTTGCGTATGCTCGTCGATTCTTTGTTGCAGGCAACTGCTTCAGCAAATGGGCTGGGCGGCTGTTCGCCGGTATAGGGCTGTTCACAACACTGCTGCTGAACGGACCTTCGTTCGCGCAGACTTCCCCCGTAGTTTACGTTGTGCCGATAGAAGGAATAATAGACCTCGGCCTCGCTCCTTTCGTTCAACGCGTCCTTGGCGAGGCCAGCGATGCAGGCGCCGCGGCCGTTATTCTTGAAATCAATACGTTCGGCGGAAGAGTTGATGCCGCCGTGCTCATCCGCGATGCTCTGCTCAATACACGGGTCAAGACGGTTGCCTTTGTGAACAAGCGAGCCATCTCAGCGGGCGCTCTTATCACTCTTTCGGCCGAGAAAATTGTCATGGCCGATGGCGGGACGATCGGGGCCGCAACGCCGGTCCAGATGGGACAGTCGGGCGCACCCGCGCAGCCGGTGGAAGAGAAGACTGTCTCGTACATGCGAAAAGAGTTTCGTGCGACAGCCGAGAGCCGCAAACGGCCTCCTCTTCTGGCCGAAGCGATGGTGGACGCGGACGTGGTGATTCCTGGTATCATCGAAAAAGGAAAGCTCCTGACGCTTACAACAGAGGAAGCCTTGAAGCATAAGCTCGTCGACTTCAGCGCCAATTCTTTAGAGAAAGTGCTGAAGCAGTCAGGCCTTGCGAAAGCCGAAGTGAGGCGGGCGACGGCCAACTGGGCGGAGAATGTAGTCCGCTTCCTCACCCACCCGATTGTCAGTTCTTTGCTCATTACCATCGGCATGCTTGGGATAATAGTGGAGATTCGAACTCCCGGTTTTGGCGTGCCCGGTCTGCTCGGTATTGCAAGCCTGTCACTATTTTTCTGGGGGCACTCGCTGGTACATTTGGCCGGTTGGGAGGAGCTGCTCCTGGTGGGGGCCGGCATTGCGCTGCTGGTTGCCGAGATCTTTATCACGCCGGGTTTTGGTGTAGCTGGAGCCTTGGGGATCGTGGCGCTCCTCTCGGGGCTCGGCCTGAGCCTCTTCGGGGCCGGGGCCACAGGGGAGTTCGTCCTTGGAGCGGTGAGCCGCGTCGTTTTTTCTCTCCTCCTGGCGATTATCGGAAGTCTCGTCATGCTGCGCTTTTTAACGCGCCTGCCATTCGGGCGACGATTGATCCTGGAGACAGAACTACTGGCGGGCGCAGAGGGGAGTTCGGCGCCCGAGAGCGACAGGAGGTGGCTGGGAAAGAGCGGGACAGCACGCTCGCCGCTGCGACCCTCAGGCAATGCAGAGATTGAAGGAGATCTGGTGGATGTCGTCTCCGACGGGGAGTTTATTGAGCCAGGAGTGCCGGTTGTGGTTGCCCGGGTGGATGGTAATCGTATCGTCGTGCGGCGAGACCGCACCTTAACGGAAAGGAGCTGAATATGTTCGGATTAGAAGCCGGCTTGGCCGGAAGCTTCGCGTTGCTTATATTGATTGTGCTGGGAGTTGCCTTGAGCTTGTATCTGGTCCCTCTCCCCCTCTGGATTGCCGCCTGGGCGTCGGGCGCGTACGTGGGGCTTTTCACCCTCATCGCCATGCGTCTGCGCCGAGTACCACCCGGGACCGTGGTTACAGCTCGGATCAGTGCGGTCAAGGCCGGTCTTGACATCCCCATCAACGACCTTGAGGCCCACTATTTGGCGGGCGGAGACGTTGTGAGGGTGGTCACCGCAATGATTTCAGCGGACAAGGCCAACATCGCCTTGCCCTTCAAGCGAGCCGCCGCCATCGATCTGGCCGGGCGCGACATAGTGGAGGCGGTGAAGATGTCGGTCATCCCCAAAGTAATCGAGACGCCGAGGATCGCCGCTGTCGCCAAAGACGGCATTCAGCTTATCGCGGTATCTCGTGTGACCGTCCGCACCAACATTGAC